>ERZ772940.68-NODE-68-length-63948-cov-4.84762_pt1 | contig 63948 bp, 71 predicted proteins | sample MGYA00511682_ERZ772940 | MGnify/ENA primary metagenome ERZ772940 (study PRJEB29015, sample SAMEA2737922) | human oral metagenome | biome: human oral; feature: human-associated habitat; material: dental | place: China | collected 2031 ... | reverse complement strand
CTGCTCGTTTCAAGGAGACGCATAAGGAATTAGCCGCAGGCGGTGACAGATTAAAGACCTGAAATATCAGAGCGGAATCTGACATCCTGAACCGACCAAACAAGAACGGCACAAGAACAGCAGACGAAAAGGCGATCAAAGTAGATGTGATCACTTTTTGTAGCGGTGCGCCCGGCGAGTGCACGTTCTAACGGGTGAAAGTCCCGAATCCGCCCGGTAGCGGGAAGGATACAGCCGAAGGCAAGGGTGTCCATCGCGAGGTGGAATCTGAAGGAAGCCGGATGTGGGGAAAATATTAACCCACGGGCAAACCTCCGACCTGGCGAACAGAAATCGCATACGCGGCTCTGTATGAGGATAAGACTGCCACCCAGGTCAAAGTCCAAAAGCTACACGAAATCATGCAGGGTAGATGCGGCAGGTGGATGGAGGGAAAGAACGTGTGAGTACCCGGGGAGGTCTCACCGGCGAGGAGACTCGTAGTAACAACGAATGGTGAGAAGTCAGCAGAGACCATAGTAGCGTGACAGTCCGGGAAGAGCCTCTCTTCCCGGAGTCATGTTCAGAGTGTTATCCCTGCATTATACAGGATCAAGATGTACATGCGTGGATGGCTGGGCTACTATGGAATCGCGGCAATAAGGAATGCCATTGAAGAACTCAACGGATGGCTATACCACAGAATCTGTATGTGTATATGGAAAATGTGGAATAGCCCTCGGTCGAAGATGAAGTATCTGATGAAGCTGGGAATTCCGAAATACTACGCTCACATGGCGGCAAACAGCAGCGAAGGGTATTGGTTCATATCGGCGACCGGCACGGTCAACAGAGCTTTGTCTAAAGAAATACTGGAACGCATGGGATTTTACGACTTAGCCGATGCGTACCGGCAGATGCACGTCAACTATTGAAACAGCCGTATAAACGAACCGTACGTACGGTTGTGTGAGAGGGCGGTGGGTGAACTAATCTCCTACCTCCTCCTCGATTATAACTTTCTTTGGGTCTATAACGTTATTTGAGGGATGGTCTTAAAACCTATTTCACAGATTGGGGCTAAATGAAAGCAGAGATTGATGGTTTCTCGCAGCTGAGAAGACATTAATCTCTGTTTTTTAGATGGAGTCAAGAATTATTTCATTAGTTTAACTTAATTATTTTTTTAACTATTTAAATTTTAAATTTAGGACTGACGAGCGTAACGGAACATTTCTTTCTTTAGCTCCGGCACATCATTGTCGTCGCCATAATCTCAGATATTAGGATATAGACCGATATCCTTACACTCAGTAATGTTGAAGCTCTCCACCGCCTTGTCGTGATCGAAACTCTCTAGTTCCGAAAGAATTATAGCACCTTCTTTCTATTCAGATATAAGGCGCGGAAGCTCATCAAAATCTGAATCACTAATATACCGGTAGTTAGCAATCATTCCCCCTGTTCTATTTTCTGTTACAGCTGAACTCCGAGTTGATAGTTGTTTTTTGCGAGCTTTACAACACATGTATTATTAATTTGAATTGTACATCCCGCGGGGAGCGTTTGGAATACAATCTTTGGAAATTGCTGCAACGAGGTGTATATTTAATGTTAAAATAATTTATACAAAACTCGTCATGAGCCGAGATGCTGCATGATGCTCCGGAAAGTCTCGAGATGCTTGAGAGGAGCTGGGAACTCGAGAGCAGCTTCGGTGACGGGCGATAATCTTAGATGATTGGAAAGAGGGCTATGTAATATGGATAATAAGGAAATAAAAAAACTGGGACTCTATGATGACAGTGTGTTTATCGCAGATGGCGTTCAATTAAGTGATCCGGAGGATATAAAACTCGGTGAGAATGTAAATATCTGGTATAATTCCGTTCTTCGCTCTAGCGGTAAGGAGATTGCGATCGGTGCGAGAACCAACATTCAGGACGGCTCTGTTGTGCACGTCTCGAATACCGGCGGGACCTGTATCGGCCATGACGTTACAGTCGGACACATGGCGCTTATCCATGGATGCACAATTGGCAACTCAACACTTATAGGAATGGGAGTAATAATCATGAATGACGCTCACATTGGCAGCGAATGTATCATCGGAGCTGGATCGCTTGTGACGCAGGGGATGGTAATTCCTGATGGGATGCTCGCTGTGGGACGTCCTGCAAAGGTGATAAGAGAGCTTACCGGAGAGGAGCGTGCAAGCCTTCCGGGTGAAGCAGCCTCATACGTCGAAGCAGCACGCGCAGAGCAAAGCAATGCCCGCGAGCGTGAGATCAGGTAAGACAGGAAGTCTTCAATCGCGGCTGCGGAAGGTGCGACATTACCACTGTTAAAAATCGGTTGAAAGCTACCTGTAGGAATCCACAATTTTACCATGAAAATAAAGTTGTGTCACTCGCACCGTCCCGACTTTCCGAAAACCATCGCGATTTTCGTGCAAATCTCGCCACAATATACCGGTGTGCAGGTAGAGAAAATCTACACCTCAATACGCAAAAAAAAGACTCCTATGTGTCATTCGGAACAAAAAATGTGCGTTTCATGACATGAGCAAACCTTTTCCAGCACACTTATGCTACTATCAAAACGTAATAAGTGTGTTAAATATAAATATCGCCATAAGGCGCTGAGGACCTCGCTCTGTGCAGAGGCCCTTTTAATTTTTTGATTTGAATCTGATATTTCGGTAAGAAAATTTTAAGAAGTGCAGCTACAAACAGATATAATAAAATGGTTTATCTGTACATAACCCTGCACTCTTTATAAAGCGAGTCCGGTTTAAAACCGTACCATTTAATCAATAAAATTCAACCGTAATTTCGCGAATTTTTTGCATCATAATTTCTTCACTAATAGTGCGCGCATCGTCATAAAAGGTGCATTTCTTGCATTGTTGAGCAACCGATAGAGTCATATAATTTGCCTACAAATAAGTGAGGTGCAGCTGCACCGTGTATAAATGGAAGGAGTTTTAGAATGGCAACTAATAGTGAAAGAAGTGTAACGTACAAGATTTTGGATCACATCGGAGTGCTCGCAACCTACAAAAACAATTGGAGCAAGGAACTCAACCTTATCCAATGGAATGACCGAAGTCCCAAGTTTGATATTCGCGACTGGGATGCCGAGCACGAGCATATGAGCAGAGGTATTACTTTACATGAAGATGAAGCGAGGGAGTTATCCAAGCTCCTTGGGGCGCGTTTTGAAGATATGGCACCGGTCAACAGTGAAGGTAACTAGGTTTTCAGACTTGAGGTGCGCAATGAATATCAGAAGATTATATAGATGTATTACATTCATGCTGTGTCTGGTTCTATTGCTCGGCACATCGCGAGTATTTGCACTTAATTCCGGAGCCGCTCCGGACGGAAGTGTAAATATCATTCCGCCTGACGCTACTGCTCGACTGCAGGTCAAATTGACGAATGCCGGGTCAAGGTTGTCGATAACAAAGGTTGGAAGCAAGATCAGCTCCGATTTGGACGCCGGCGGAACCTTCATCAAGAACGCGCGTCCAGGCGAGGAGTTTCAGATCAGTTACAGCAATGAAGCTGGTACAGGATTTAATATGACAGCAGAGGGTGAGTCCGCGGGCGCTAATGTGTATGGTGATCTTGATATGGCAGGAAGCTCTGCGACAAGCTTTAGGAGCAACAAACAGGAAGGACGCATAAATATACGTCTTACCGGCGGAGATGCGAGCTTCGTGATTAAGACTTATAGAAGCGAAGCTGACCAAGGTACAGCTGGAAGATCCGCAGTTGGCGATAGCGCAGGAGGACAAAAGGCTGAATCCAATATTGTTCTAACAGGTGAGTTTGACGGTACTAAGGGTAGAAGAGGTTCAGTTCACAACACCGCAAGCCTCGATTCGATTCCCGAAGCATTCTCGTATGATAGAATCAGCACTCGCATTACTATGAATGTAAAAAGGATGGCTGCGCCGGCAAATGCAGAGCATGAATATACCAGCGGCACGGTGACATGGCACAAACAGTACAAGGACAACCACCACAATCATGCAAGTATATTTAAGCTCAACATAGGCGGTGTTATCCATGATGCAGCTTGTGCCGATGGCAAGAACTGGAAGACAGCCGAGACGGGACAGGCGGTATCATTGGCGAGGAAGGATGCCGGTACACTGTTTGCCAAGATTGCATACCTGGCAAGCATCGATACCTGGCAGAAGAGCAATTACAACGAACTTGACTATTATTTTGCTCTTGTCTGCGCAGCTAGAAGAGCTAACGGCAGGATCGCTCACGAGAGAGCCTTCTCCAAGCCTTTGACCGACAGGATGATGCGTGACGCTCAGAACTATTCGGGGACAATTCCTGATAACTTTAGAACGTATCTGGCATCCCCGACTAATGGCGCTCAAATGATGCTCGCATGGGGGCTCAGACCTTATGGAAAAATTGAGGTCATCAAGGCAGTTGGCAATAACGTCAGGATTACCGGCGAATGCGCAGGAGCATATTCACTCGCAGGAGCAGTCTATACAGTATATGATGAAGCCGGCAACGTTGTGGGAACTTTGACGACGGACCAAAATGGCAAGACAGGGTCGATAGATGTAAAGCCGGGGAAGTATACCGTCAAGGAGACAACGGCTCCGGTTGGATACGAACTGGATCACACAGTATATTCGGTTGAAAGCAAGGCTGATACGACCAGTATCGTCAAGTCGTATGACACACCGGTATTCGCCCCGGTCAAGATTTTCCTCGAGAAGAAATCCGGTGGTGACAGTTATATGAACCCCGGAGACATGACAGGCGCAGAGTTTGAGGTGAAATACTACGACACCATTGGCAAGCTGGACAATGTAAAAGCAATTCGCACTTGGAAGCTAAGAACGGGCAAGGATGCTTCCGGCAAATACGTCGCTGAGCTTAGAGCTAAGAATCTGGTAAAGGGCAGCGACGAGCTGTTCGTGACCGAGCAGGGAGATGCCGTAATTCCTAGGGGCACCGTCACAATTCGTGAGACAAAAGCTCCTGCAGGATATCTGCTTGACAAGACCGTTTATACCAAGAAAATTGATGGAGACGGAACAGGTTCAGTTGTATATTTCAACTCAGGTGTTCCATCGTCTCATGTTAACAATCCTGCTATACCTAAGATTGGCACCAGGGCTATAGATGTGGCAACTAAGGATTCGGTGGCTATGTACGGTCCGGAGACAACTATTCGCGACATAGTAAGCTTTACAGGGCTGTATGAAGGTGAGACATATACCGTTGAAGGCATCGTAATGGATAAGAGTACGGGAAAGCCGTTGGAGCAAAACGGTAAGAAGCTCACTGCCGGCAGAGAATTTACAGCAACTGCACAGAACTCTAACATAGAGAACGGCATCGCTTCAGGTCATGTTGAAGTAGAATTCAAACTCGATACGACCAAGCTGGGCGGCAAGAATATTGTAATATTTGAAACGCTAAAATACAGAGGCAAGGAAATCGCAAACCATCGTGATTTACAGGATAGTAATCAGACGCTGCATCATCCCGCAGTCAAGACAGAGGCGCATTCCGCGGACTCCGGGGATAATACGGGCTCCCCGAGCAAGGAGGAGCTGGTAGTTGATAAGGTTAAATATTCTAATCTGGTTGTGGGTAAGAGATACAAAGTGTCCGGCGTACTTATGGATAAGGATCGCAAGAAGCCTATTCTGAACAAGGATGGAAATGAAATAACATCCGAAAAGGAGTTTTTGGCAGAGCATCCGAGCGGCGAAATAGAGCTGGAGTTCCGGTATGATTCAAGGCTGCGTCAAGATAAGACGACAGTGGTATTTGAAACTTTGCTTCATGAGAATGTCCCTGTGGCTGTTCATGCAGATATTAACGACGAAAGCCAATCTGTGCGTTATCCGCGCGTGGGTACTCAACTGACGGGGAAAGACGGAGTCAAACTGGTAGGTAAGTCAAAATCCGCGTCGCTGATAGATTCGATTAAGTACGAGAACTTGATAAGAGGGCGCAGTTATACAGCGCGAGGGGTGTTAATTGACAAATCAACCGGGAAGCCATATGAAGAGGATGGTAAGGCAGTGACAGGAAGTACGACATTTACGAGTGAAGGAACTTCGACGGTTCTGGTGGAATTTAAGCTAAACACATCCAAGCTAGCTGGCAGAGAGCTTGTGGCATTTGAAAGAGTGTACGATGACAAGGGACAGCTGATAGCTGCTCACGAGGATGTCAATAACCGCGACCAGACAATCATAGTAGCTCCACCTACAATCCCTAGAACCGGTGATGAAGCCTCACTATTCGCATATATAGTAATATTGATTACCGCATTCCTGACACTGGCTTCGTTGACCGCTATAAGGAGGTGTGTTAGACTTTAACCCATCATTTGTAAAGGACGGTTAAAGTACATGAAAATTGCTTTTCATACGCTTGGATGCAAGGTCAACCAGTATGAAACAGAGGCGATGAAGGAGGAATTCTCCTCTCACGGAGCGGAGATTGTTGGGGAGGACGAGGTTGCAGATGCCTACATTATCAACACATGCACTGTAACGAGTGTAGCTGACAGCAAGTCTAGAAAATATATAAGGAGAATGAAGAAGCTTAGTCCGGATTCTCTCATGGTCGTAACAGGCTGTTACGCACAGACTGCCGGTGAAGAGCTTAAGGCGATGCCTGATGTCGATATGGTGATTGGCAACAATCTTAAATCTACTATCTGCGACGAAGTAATATATCAATTAACACTGCGTGATGCGGGTAAGGGATTTGTAAAGGAGAGCAAAGTTTTACCGTTCGGCGAGCTTGTTGGATATGAGGAATATGGCATAGTCGTATCAAGTGAATCGCAGATGCAGAGAGCCTATATCAAGATTGAGGAAGGCTGTAACCGCTTCTGTGCTTACTGCAAGATTCCATACGCAAGGGGAACAGTTAGAAGCAGAGGCCTTGAAGAGATCATCATAGAAGCAAAGGCACTCGTAGGAAGAGGCTACAAGGAACTGGTGCTGACTGGAATCAATACAGCTCTATATGGATGCGAAGAAGGCTTCAAATTTGATAGACGTGCAGATGAGGTAGGTCTTACAGGAATAGAAGCCGTGCTGAAGAGGCTTGATGAGCTGGACGGAGATTTTAGGGTAAGACTGAGTTCACTGGAGCCTAACGTCGTAGATAAAGAGCATATAGAGCGAATCGTTAAATACAAGAGGCTTTGCAGGCATCTTCATTTATCGATACAGAGCGGAAGTGACAAAGTCCTCAAGGCGATGAAACGCAGATACACAAGAGCAGAATATCTCGACATTGTTGACGAGCTGCGCTCATTCGACCCTATGTTTGGGATCACAACAGATATAATTGTTGGATTCCCGGGAGAAAGTGAGGCTGATTTTAATGATACGCTGGATCTGATTAAGCGTGTGAAGTTCGGCAAGGTGCACGCATTCAAATTCTCGCCTAGAAAGGGTACAGAGGCTGCTGCGTATAAGGAAACGGTGACGCCGACAGAGAAGACTGCCCGTATCAATAAGCTGATTGAAGAAGCCGAGAGCGTAGCTTGTGAATATCAGTCACGTAATTTCGGAACAGTACAGAGAGTTCTTGTTGAAACTTTTGAAGAAGATTATGCGACAGGATATACATCAAACTACATAAAGGTGTATATTAGAGACGGGGAGCGCAAGCTGGCCGCGGGCGAATTCGCAGAGGTTAGACTGGTCGCCAACTACAAGGAAGGCTGCTTGGCAGAAGTGGTCTAGAAAGGAGGAGTCGTATGGAAGATTGCATTTTCTGTAAGCTTGCAAATGGAGAAATTCCTACAGATGTGGTTTACGAAGATGACCTGATCGCGGTTTTCCGTGATGCTGCTCCGGAGGCACCTGTACACGTACTTATGGTTCCTAAGAAGCATATAGCATCTCTAAATGATTTAACGGCCGATGACATGAGGCTGATGGGACACATGATGCTCAAAATCAAGGAGATAGCAGTTCGGGAAGGGCTGGATAATGGCTACAGAACCGTTATCAATACAGGAGAGGATGGTCAGCAGACTGTGCAGCATCTGCATATTCATATTCTGGGTCGCAGAAAGATGACTTGGCCGCCGGGCTAAGCCAATCTATGCTCTGTAAAGCGGGTGCATATGCACTGCGAAGTGAGGATAAATGAGCGGAAGGCCACGCCTTCCGCTCATTTTACACACAATTGCTATAAGTTAGGGACTGCGGGGATATCGCTGCCCGGCTGTCTTGCAGTATTTCACCGGCAATATTGTCCTAATGTGTTGATGTGTTGCTGATTGATTCATTAACCCGGCATCAGGACAGCATCGGCTTTGCGATACTCGCGACAAATGTTGCTAATTTAGTTCATTAAACCAGAATCCATGCAGGTTGCAGTACTCATACGCCGCAACGACCTTTTCACCATCCTGAACAGCAAATGTAGCAACAGGTGCTCCGTCGGACTTGAGGCTCTTCCTTTGGAAACCGAGATTTGTCTCCAGGATTATAAACTGAATGTGATGCTCTTCCGTCATTGGATGAAGTGTGCTTCCTACGGTAACAGTAACTAGGTTGCCATTGCATTCAACTACAGGAACATGCTTCTCATTTGCCATCTCGGCGGTTTTAGGCACTAACTCGTCCATCTCTTCTCCGCAACATACCAGTGTGCCGCCACCATCGTATACCTTGCCTACGATGTTTCCACAGCGGTTGCATTTGTATAGCTTCTTCATTTTGTTAATACTCCTCTCAAAAATACTGAATACTCAATATCTTTCAAGTGGATTGTATCATATCCAAGCTGCGGTAGTCATCGACAAAAATATAAATACGGAAATATACAAAAATACACAAGCGTGTATGCCCTGCCTTGTGAGATGCAGCTGCAAAATAATGTAAAAGTTGCGAATATGCGAATAATTATAAAAACAGGTGTTTTGTTGTCACTGCTGTGAATAGCAAAATGATTTAAAAATAGTGATTTAACTCGAAAAAGTCATAACTATTACGCTGAAATTCCGGAGAAGGCCGAGGAAACATCAAACAAAAATATGCATTTTTTTTAAAACATAGCGAAAAGCCTCAGGTATCTAGAATCGATCAATTAACGGAAACCGGTGGAAAATCGTTAGATTTATACAAAAAACATAAAAAAATAACCGGATTTTGATGAAAACTCAACAGTGAAGAAACGCACGAAAGAGTGTTAGAGCGATAGTCCTTGAACCGCTTGAAAACACTACACTCAGTTTCGCAAAAAAGTGTAAAAAAGCCTTGCATTGCAAAACTCACCAATGTATAATCTAAAAGCTTGTTTAAGGCGATGAAGCAGGAAGTTGCTGAGCTATCAGGTAATTTCTGCGGAGAATTGTCCTCGCGAGACGAGGGCGAGGGGGTTCGCCATTTTTAATTTGTGTAAACCTTGAGGAAACGCACGAAAGAGTGTAAGGAGCGAGGCGCAGCGAATAAAAACGGGCGGAGTCCTGTACAAGCATAGCGAAAACAGTACAAACAGGAGGAACTACTAATGAGCGAATTACAGAAAATCAGAATCAGACTGAAGGCTTATGACCATGCTCTATTGGACAAGTCGGCAGCAAAGATTGTTGAGACTGCGGAGAGAACAGGCGCTACAGTATCAGGCCCTATTCCGCTTCCCACTGAGAAGGAAGTCGTGACAATCATCAGAGCTGTCCACAAGTACAAGGACAGCAGAGAGCAGTTTGAGCAGAGAACTCACAAGCGTCTAATCGACATTACAAATGCTTCGACAAAGACGACCGACGCTCTTGCTAAGCTCGATATGCCGGCAGGCATTGACATCGAAATCAAGCTCTAAGCTAGATTTTAGAAAGATCGCATGAGAGGGCAATAGGGCCAAACCAGGGCGATCCGCTGTAAGACACTAGGAGGAGAATTATGAAAACACTTTTGGGCAAGAAGGTCGGCATGACACAGATCTTCAATGAGGACGGCGCTGTTGTACCAGTTACCGTAATCGAAGCCGGACCTGAAATAGTAACACAGGTCAAGACAGTCGAGACTGACGGCTACAACGCTGTACAGGTCGGCTACGAGGAGCAGAAGCCGCAGAGACTCAACAAACCGATGACTGGGCATTTTGAGAAGGGCGACACAACTCCTAAAAAGCACCTCGCTGAGTTCAGAGTTGAAGACGGAGAAGCTTACGAGGTAGGACAGGAAATCACAGTTGCTGATTTCGAAGAAGGAATGAAGCTCGACGTTACAGGCGTTTCCAAAGGCAAGGGAACACAGGGTAACATCAAGAGACACGGACACCGCAGAGGACCTATGACTCACGGCTCCAAGCATAAGAGACTTGCAGGTGCTCTTGCTGCCGGTACATATCCATCAAGAGTCTTCAAGGGCAACAAAGCTCCGGGAAGAATGGGTAGAGATACCGTTACAGTACAGAACATCGTTCTCGTAAAGGTTATCGCTGATCGCAACCTACTTCTCGTTAAGGGTGCTGTTCCCGGCAAGAAGGGCGGACTCCTTAAGGTCAAGGGAGCGGTTAAAGGACAGAATAAATAAAAGGCAGAAAGGAGGAATCACTAATGGCAAAAGTAACAATGCTTAACATGGCCGGTGCTGAGGTGGGCGAAATTACATTGAACGATGAGATCTTTGGAATTGAGCCTAATGAATTCGCAGTACAGACTGTAATCAAGAATTACTTGGCAAACCAGAGACAGGGAACCCAATCTGCCAAGACAAGAAGTGAAGTAAGAGGAGGCGGACGCAAGCCTTTCAGACAGAAGGGAACAGGTCGCCATAGACAGGGAAGCACAACAGATCCTACACAGGTAGGCGGTGGAATTGTCTTCGCGCCAAAGCCAAGGGATTACAGATATTCAGTCCCTAAGAAAGTAAAGAGACTTGCTCTTAAGTCCGTGCTCTCGGCAAAGGTTGCTGACAATGAGATCATCGTGCTCGATGAGCTGAAGTTTGACGAGCCTAAGACCAAGGAGATGGTCAAGGTTCTTGATAACATCAAGGCTGACAAGAAGACCCTCATAGTTATGGATGAGAAGGACGAGAACGTTGTCAGGTCTGCTTCTAACATTCAGGGTGTGAGAACTGCACTTGTAGGCACAATGAATGTATATGAGATCATCAATCATTACAGCCTCGTGCTCACTAAGGCAGCAGCTGAGAGAATTGAGGAGGTATACGCATAATGAAGAACGGTTACGACGTAATACTTAAGCCTATCATCACCGAGCAGAGCATGGACATGTCGGCTGACAAGAAATATGTTTTCAGGGTTGCTGATACAGCTAATAAGACCGAGGTTAGACAGGCTGTCGAAGATATCTTCGGAGTTGAGGTGGCTAAGGTAAATATCATGAACGTTAATGGTAAGGTTAAGAGAATGGGAAGAACAGTAGGAAGAACGGCTTCTTATAAGAAGGCAATCGTTACTCTGGCTAAGGACAGCAAAGAGATCGAGATCTTCCGGGGACTGTAAGATAGGAGGAGTAAATAATGGGAATTAAGAAATACAATCCAACCACTCCTGGTCTGAGAGGCATGACTGTTTCGACTTTTGAGGAGATTACAGTTAGCAAGCCGGAAAAATCCCTTACAAAGACTCTGAAGAAGCATTCAGGAAGAAACGTAAGAGGCAAGATCACCGTAAGACATAGAGGTGGCGGATACAGACCTAAGTACAGAATTATCGATTTTAAGAGAAATAAAGACGGAATTCCGGCAACAGTTAAGACTATCGAGTACGACCCAAACAGATCTGCAAACATTGCACTTCTGGTTTATGCAGATGGCGAGAAGAGATACATCATCGCTCCTAACAAGCTAAGCGTTGGAGATGTAATAGTTTCCGGCCCGGATTCGGATATCAAGGTAGGAAATGCTCTGCCAATTGCGAACATCCCGGTAGGTACTATCCTCCATAATATCGAGCTGAAGCCCGGAAAGGGTGCTCAGCTTGTAAGATCAGCCGGGAACGGAGCTCAGCTCATGGCTAAGGAAGGCAACTACGCTCAGGTGAGGCTACCGTCCGGCGAGGTCAGAATGGTAAGAATCAACTGCAGGGCTACAATAGGAGAGGTCGGCAACATCGAGCACGCTAATATCCAGATTGGTAAGGCCGGCAGAAAGAGACACATGGGTTGGAGACCTACAGTAAGAGGTTCTGTAATGAACCCTAACGATCACCCACACGGCGGTGGTGAAGGTAGAGCACCTGTTGGACGTAAGAGCCCGGTTACACCTTGGGGCAAGCCAACACTTGGTTACAAGACGCGTAACAAGCACAAGGATTCCAACAAGTACATCGTTAGAAGAAGAAATGCTAAATAAGAAAGGAGCATATAATGGGAAGATCGCTTAAAAAAGGCCCTTTCGTCGAAAAGAAACTCCTTAAGAGAATCGAAGCGATGAACGAGTCAAATGAAAAAAGTGTAATCAAGACATGGTCGAGACCATCGACGATTTTTCCTCAGATGGTTGGACATACGATCGCCGTTCACGACGGCCGCAAGCATGTTCCTGTATACATCACAGAAGATATGGTAGGTCACAGACTTGGAGAATTCGCTCCAACCAGAACTTACAAGGGTCACGCCGGTGACAAGGCTAAATAAAGAAAGGAGAAGCTGATATGGAAGCAAAAGCAATTGCTAAGTATGTAAGAATGTCTCCCAGCAAACTAAAGCCTGTTACTGACCTGGTAAGAGGAAAAGATTTGAACGAGGCATTGACAATCCTCAAGTTCACACCCGGAAGGGGCGCAGAGCTTGTAGAGAAGGTTGTTCAGTCCGCAGCAGCAAATGCTGAGAATAACTTTGACATGAATCCAGATGAGCTCTACGTTGCAGAGGTATATGCAAATCAGGGTCCTACGATGAAGAGGTTCAGAGCGGGAGCTCAGGGTAGAGCATCGATGATCCTCAAGAGGACAAGCCACATTGGTGTAACTCTTAAGGAAAAGGCTGCTAAAACAGTAGAAACAGTAGAAGGAGGTCAGCCAGATGGGTCAGAAGGTTAATCCACATGGATTAAGAGTTGGAGTCAACAAGAATTGGAGCTCAAAGTGGTACGCTGACAAGACTAACTTTGCTGATTTCCTTGTTGAGGATAATAAAGTAAGAAATTACGTTAAGAAGAAGCTTTACGCTGCCGGCGTTGCAAGTGTCGTAATTGAGAGACCTGCAGCCGATAAGGTGAAGATAATTATAGCAACAGCCAGACCGGGAATGGTAATTGGAAGAGCCGGAGATGGAATTGACGAGCTCAAAAAGAGTCTCATTAAGCTCACGGGCAAGACCGTAGAGATTTCCATCGAAGAGGTAAGAAGATCAGAGCTCGATGCGCAGCTGACAGCTGAAAGCATTGCACAGGCACTCGAGAGAAGAGTTTCTTTCAGAAGAGCTATGAAGTCCGCAATCCAGAGAACAGTTAAGGCCGGAGCTAAGGGCATCAAGGTTCTTGTTTCAGGAAGACTTGGCGGTGCTGAAATCGCCAGAAGTGAGAAGTACAGCGAAGGGAATGTTCCGCTACACACGCTCAGAGCTGATATCGATTATGGATTTGCAGAGGCTGATACTACTTACGGTAAGATCGGTGTTAAGGTGTGGATTAACCACGGCGAGATTCTGGATAAGGGTCTCAAGGAGACTATTCCTGAGCAGTCAAAGAACGATAGAAGAGATCGCAAGCAGAGAAGAAACGACAAGAGAGACAGAAAGAGAAGCTTCGGAAACAGAAGAAATGATCACCGCGAAGCAAGACCTGAGGTAAAGCCGGCAACCACAAGGGTTAGAAAGGCACCTAAGGTTACTGAGGCGGCTCCTGCTCCTGAAGTAGCTGAGACAGCACAGGGAACAGAAGAATAATCATAGAAAGGAGAGACTTGCCATGTTAATGCCAAAGCGCGTTAAACGCAGAAGAGTCCACAGAGGCAGAATGAAGGGTATTGCGACAAAGGGCAACACCGTTACATACGGAAAGTTTGGTCTAGTTGCCGAAGAGCCTGCATGGATTGACTCCAAGCAGATTGAGGCTGCCAGAATTGCGATGACCAGATCTATCAAGAGAGGCGGAAAGGTTTATATCAAAATCTTCCCACATAAGCCAATCACTAAGAAGCCAGCAGAAGTTAGAATGGGATCCGGAAAGGGTGCTCCTGAATATTGGGTAGCAGTCGTTAAGCCGGGCAGAGTAATGTTCGAACTTGAGGGCGTAACTGAAGCACAGGCCAAGGAGGCTTTGAGACTTGCTTCTCACAAGCTGCCTATCAAGTGCAAGTTCGTTGTCAAGGGCCAGGAAGCAAAGGGTGGTGACGAATAATGGATCTGAATACAATAAGAAAGATGACTGATCAGGAGAGAACAGCCGAGCTCGCCAGAATGAAGCAGGAGCTCTTCAATCTGAGATTCCAGCACGTTACCGGACAGCTTGACAATCCTGTGAAGATGAGAGAGATCAGAAGAGATATTGCCAGAGTAAAGACTATAATCAGGGAAATGGATAAGCCTGAAGCTTAAAGGAAGGAGGATGTACAATGGAAAGAAATAGCAGAAAGACCAGAACTGGAGTAGTTGTAAGCGACAAGATGGATAAGACAGTTGTTGTTGCTACAAAGGATTCAGTAAGACATTCTCTTTACGGAAAGGCTGTTAAGAGAACTAAGAAGTTCAAGGTTCACGACGAGAACAATGAGTGTGGCATCGGCGATAGAGTAAGAATTATGGAGACAAAGCCTCTTTCTAAGGATAAGAGGTGGAGACTTGTCGAGATAGTTGAGAAGGCTAAATAGGGAGGCGACAAATCATGATACAGACAGAAACAAGATTGAGAGTTGCCGACAATTCCGGAGCTAAGGAGCTCCTTTGCATTCGTATCCTTGGAGGCACAGGCCGCAAGTATGCTAATATTGGAGACATCATTGTTTGCTCCGTTAAGGATGCTGCTCCAGGTGGAGTTGTTAAGAAAGGTGACGTTGTAAAGGCAGTTGTAGTTAGATCGAAGAGCGGAGCCAGAAGAGATGACGGAAGCTACGTTAAGTTCGATCAGAACGCTGCTGTAATTATCAAAGACAGAAGCGATAAGAACCCTGTAGGAACACGTATTTTTGGACCTGTTGCAAGGGAGCTTAGAGATAACGGCTTTATGAAGATTGTGTCTTTGGCACCGGAAGTATTATAGGGGGTGTACAAATGCAGATTAGAAAAGGCGATACAGTCGTAGTTATCTCGGGAAAGGACAAGGGCAAGGTTGGAACAGTTCTAAGAGCTATTCCAAAGGCTAACAAGGTTGTTGTTGAGGGCGTTAACGTACAGACTAAGCACGCAAAGGCTACAAGAACATCCGCATCCGAGATTAAGCATATAGAAGGGCCTATCGACGCATCCAATGTTATGTTCTACGAGAAGGACAGCAAGCAGGGTGTAAGACTGGGAACTAAGATAGAAAACGGCAAGAAGGTTAGATATTCTAAGAAAACCAATGCCGTAGTAGACTAGGAAAGGAGGAGAGACAGTGTCAAACAGACTAAGAGTTAAGTATGACGAAAGTGTTTTTGCAGCACTCAAGGAGAAGTTCAACTACTCCAACAGTATGGAAGTTCCGAAGCTGGAGAAGATCACAATTAACATGGGTCTTGGCGAAGCTAAGGACAATTCCAAGATCCTCGAAAGCGCTGTAAAGGAACTCGCTCTCATCTCCGGACAGAGACCTGTAGTTACTAAGGCAAGAAAGTCCATCGCTAACTTTAAGGTTAGACAGGGAATGCCTGTAGGAGCTAAGGTCACTATTAGAGGTGACAGAATGTACGCATTCGCAGATAAGTTCTTCAATCTTTCTCTTCCTAGAGTTAGAGACTTTAAGGGCGTTAGCAAGAATTCTTTCGATGGTAGAGGCAATTATTCAATGGGAATTAGAGAGCAGCTTATTTTCCCGGAAATCGTTTACGATGATGTAGAGACTATCAAGGGAATGAACATTGTATTTACCACAACAGCTAAGACAGATGAGGAAGCACAGGCGTTACTTGAGCTCCTCGGAATGCCTTTTGAGAAGTAATTTAGGAGGGGAACATGGCTAAAACTTCACTGAAAGTTAAGCAGACCAGAAAGCCTAAGTATTCAACAAGGGCTTATACAAGATGCAAGATTTGTGGAAGACCACATTCGGTTCTGAAGAAGTATGGCGTCTGCCGTATCTGCTTCAGAGAGCTTGCTTACAAGGGTGAAATCCCGGGTGTTAAGAAAGCAAGCTGGTAGGTTATTTTGCGCAGGCCTGTCACGCTTAACACGTGCAGGAACCACGTAGAGAAAGGAGAAACACTGTAATGGCAATGACAGATCCAATAGCAGATATGCTAACAAGAATTAGAAATGCCAACACAGCCGGACATGCTACGGTAGAAATCCCTGCATCCAAGATGAAGAAGTCTATCGCGGAGATCCTCAAGAACGAGGGCTTCATCAAGGATTACTCAGTCGCTCAGGACAATGCACAGGGGACCATCACTGTAGAGCTTAAGTACGGCCCAAATAAGGAAAAGACAATCTACGGGATCAAGAAGATCTCGAAGCCGGGTCTGAGAGTTTATGCAAAGGCAGACCAGGTACCTAAGGTGCTCGGCGGCCTCGGAATTGCTATCGTATCTACATCTAAGGGTGTTATCAGCGATAAGGAAGCGCGTAAGCTCGGAGTCGGCGGCGAAGTTATTTGTTACGTTTGGTAGGAGGTATAGGATATGTCAAGAATAGGCGTTAGACCAATTACAATTCCTGCCGGCGTGGAGATAGTCGTAGAGGAAAATAATGTAATTAAGGTAAAAGGCCCTAAGGGTGAGCTTTGCCACAAGATAGGTGAGACACTGACTGTGGAGATTGAGGAAAACGTCCTCACCGTTAAGCGACCATCCGATTCTAAGTTCGACAAGGCTCAGCACGGACTTGGAAGGACACTCATCAACAACATGATTGAGGGTGTTTCCAAGGGCTTTGAGGTAAAGATGACTGTTAACGGTGTAGGTTATACCGTTGCAAAGCAGGGTGACACACTCGTTATGAAGCTCGGATTCTCACATCCGGTTGAGATGAAGGATCCGGCAGGAATCACAACAGAGACTCCTGATGCAACCACCATTATTGTAAAGGGTTGCGATAAGGCGGAGGTAGGAAACTACGCTGCTAATATCAGAGCTTGGAGAAAGCCTGAGCCATATAAGGGCAAGGGAATCATCTACGATGGAGAAGTTATACACAAGAAGGAAGGAAAGAGCGGAGCTTCCGCATAGAGAAGGGAGGATTTGAAAAATGGCAAAAGCAAGCAGAAATGACAGAAGACTCAAGAGACATGCCAGAGTCAGAAAAGACGTTTTTGGAACTCCCGAGAAGCCAAGACTGTGCGTATTTAGATCAAACAGCAATATTTCAGCTCAGGTCATCGATGATGTTAACGGAACAACTCTTGTTGCCGCTTCGTCTCTCGATAAGGAGCTTAAGGCGAGCATTGTAAACGGTGGAAATAAAGACGCAGCTAAGCAGGTAGGCAAAGCGGTAGGCGAAAAGGCTGTAGTTAAGGGCATCAAAGAGGTTTGCTTCGATAGAGGCGGATACCTTTATCACGGCAGAGTTAAAGAACTCGCTGATGGTGCACGTGAAGCAGGATTAGAATTCTAAGGGAGGATACAGAATGCGCACGAGAATAGATGCATCTAAGCTTGAACTTACTGAAACCATCGTAAACATCAGACGTGTTTCGAAGACTGTTAAGGGCGGTAAGAACATGAAGTTCTCCGTAACTCTAGTAGTTGGAGATGGCGCAGGCCATGTAGGCATTGGCCTTGGAAAGGCTCAGGAGATCCCTGAAGCTGTAAGAAAAGCAACTGAAGATGCTAAGAAGAAATTAATATTCGTACCTATGGTAGGAACAACAGTTCCTCACCAGACTGTAGGAATTTTCGGAGCAGGCAAGGTTTTGATCATGCCTTCAGCAGAAGGTACCGGAGTTATCGCAGGATCTTCCGTACGTACAGTATTGGAAGCTTGCGGACTCAAGGACGTGAGAGCTAAGTCGCTTGGTTCGAGCAACACAGGAAATATGGCGCTGGCAACACTAGAGGGACTGAAAAGTCTTACAACAGTAGATGAGGTTGCTAAGCGTCGCGGTAAGACACCTGAGGAAATTTTAGGATAGGAGGAAGACGCAAATGGCAAAGACATTAAAGATTACTTTAGTAAAGAGTGTTATTGGCGCAACTCCTAAGCAGAAGAAGACAGTAGAAGCTCTTGGCCTCAAGAAGCTGCATCATTCGGTTGAATTAGCTGGTTCATCCGCGACGCGCGGGGCAATTGCTAAGGTTTCTCATCTTCTAGATGTGGAAGAACTATAGGAGGTGCAGGACAATGAGACTTCACGAATTAAAGGCAGCTGAGGGAGCAACCAAGGTTCGCAAGAGAAGAGGTCGCGGTCAGGGTACCGGCCAGGGAACCACCGGCGGCAGGGGTATGAACGGTCAGAACTCGAGAAGCGGAGGCGGAGTCCGTCTGGGCTTTGAGGGTGGACAGATGCCACTATACAGAAGAATTCCTAAGAGAGGATTTACAAATCGTTTCGCTAAGGAATTTGCTGAGGTTAATGTTGTAGACCTAAACAGATTTGAAGAAGGTACAGTCGTAGATTTCGACCTTATGCTTCAGTCCGGACTTGTTAAGCAGGTTAAGGATGGCGTTAAGGTTCTTGGTAACGGCGAGTTGAAGAAGAAGCTAACTGTAAAGGCTGAGAAATTCAGCAAGAGCGCTGCCGAAAAGATTGAAAAGGCAGGCGGAAAGGCAGAGGTTATCTAGTCATGGAACTTCTCAAGACACTCTCTAAGGCATGGCACGTAAAGGAGATTCGCGCGAAGATTCTTTTTACTCTCATGATAATGCTGATTTTCAGGATTGGATCCAACATTCCGGTTCCAGGGATTAATAGAGATTATCTTGCTCAGATGTTCAAGGGTCAGACAGGGCTTCTCGACTTGTTTGATTTGTTTTCTGGAGGAGCGTTTAGCAATTTCACAATATTTGCTTTGAGTATCACTCCGTATGTAACCGCTTCAATTATCGTCCAGCTCCTTACAATAGCTTTCCCGTACTTTGAGAGACTCTCGAAGGAGGGCAATGAAGGTCGTAAGAAGATGGCGACTATAACGAGATATTTAACCATAGTACTAGGATTGATTCAGGCAACGGGTTTGACGATTGGTCTTTTCAGGAGAGCGATTGTCAACCGCAGCGCCTTCTCGATGATCGTAATTATTATGGTCCTGACAGCAGGAACCGCGTTCCTAATGTGGCTAGGAGAGCAGATTAACGAATACGGAGTCGGAAACGGCATCTCGCTAATCATCTTCGGCGGCATTATTGCAAGGATTCCAACAGCTATTCGAGGAATTCACACGCAGGTCAAAGAAGGGGCACTAAGTGTAGTAGCTGTAATTGCATTAGTCATTGTGGCAGTGTTAATAACGGTTGTAATCATACTGATGCAGCAGGGAACAAGAAAGATTCCGGTACAGTACGCTAAGCGTATGGTAGGAAGAAAGATGTATGGCGGTCAGTCGACACACATCCCTATGAAGGTTAACCAAGCGGGAGTTATTCCAATTATCTTCTCGCTGTCGTTGCTTCAGTTCCCGCTCACTATAACTTATTTCGTTCCACAGTCTGCGTTTGCAAAGTGGATGTCGAAGTATCTATCCCCATCAGGAGATCCGGGAATCTGGGTTTATGCAATATTAAATATCACGCTGACACTGTTCTTCACATATTTCTATACGGCAATTACATTCAAGCCGGAAGAAGTTGCGGATAATATGAGACAGAGCGGCGGTTTCGTTCCGGGAATTAGACCTGGTGCAGCAACTGAGGAGTATTTATCCAGAATTATGTCGAGACTTTGCTTCGTAGGAGGCGTGTTCTTGGCAGCAGTAGCTACTATACCGACGGTAATGAGCGAGTTCACTCCGTTACAGCTATCGTTTGGTGGAACATCACTGCTTATCGCTGTAGGTGTAGCATTAGATACAGTGCAGCAGATTGAAAATCAGATGCTCAATAGGAACTATCAAGGATTTCTTAAGTAAACGTTTAGGAAAGGATGGCAAAGAAGATGCTAAGAGCTGTTTTACTTGGCCCTCCTGGAGCCGGCAAAGGCACACAGGCAGCCAAGGTAATTGAAAAATACAATGTTCCACATATCTCTACAGGGGATATCTTCCGAGCTAATATCAAGGAAGGAACGGAGCTTGGTAAAAAGGCACAGGGCTACATTAATGAGGGTAAGTTAGTGCCGGATGAGCTGGTAGTTGACCTAGTTACAGACAGACTTCAGCAGGATGACTGCAAGGATGGTTTCCTCCTCGACGGCTTCCCAAGGACGATCCTCCAGGCTGAGCAGCTGGATGAATTCCTATCTAAGAACGGACAAAAGCTGGACATAGTTCTTAACTTCAAAGTTAGAAAGGACGTTCTCGTTGAGCGCATTTCGGGTAGGCGCGTGTGCAAAGCCTGCGGTGCAAGCTTCCATGTAGTGAATGTTCCACCTAAGAAGGAAGGAATTTGCGATCGTTGTGGCGGAGAGCTGATCCAGCGCAAGGATGACAATCGCGAAACTGTAGAAAACAGAATTAACGTGTACGAGAGCGAAACTGCTGTGCTCATCGGATACTATGAGAAGCAGGGCGTGCTCGTTGACTTTGACGGAGAGAAGAGCCACGAAGAGGTCTTCGCAGACGTTGTAAAGGCAATAGAGGCTAAATAGGTATGGTAATAATTAAGTCGAAAAGAGAAATTGATATCATGCGTGAGGCTGCTAAGGTTACAGGTGAAATCCTTCGAGATCTCGAGGGATTCATCAAACCCGGTGTAACGACACACGCAATAGATAGTTTTGTAGAGGATAGAATACACCACTACAAGATGAAGCCGACCTTCAAGGGGTACGGTGGATTTCCTGCAGCGGCTTGCGTATCTGTCAATGAAGAAGTAGTACATGGGATCCCTTCCAAGAAGAGAATACTTCAGGAAGGCGACATAGTTAGTGTTGATACAGGATCGACATACAAGGGTTATTGCAGCGATGCAGCTAGAACATATGCTGTAGGCGAAATCAGTGACGATGCTCGTAAACTGATCGATGTGACGAAGCAAAGCTTTTTTGAAGGTGTCAAGTATGCCATGGTAGGATATAGACTACACGACATAGGGCATGCTATTCAAGAATACGCTGAGTCGAATGGCTTCGGCGTTATAAGAGACTATTTGGGGCACGGTGTCGGACGTGACCTTCACGAAGACCCACAGGTTCCTAATTACGGAGATGCTCATACAGGACCACACCTCAAGGAGGGAATGGTCCTGGCAATCGAGCCGATGATTACACAGGGTTCCTACGGAACCAGAGTCTTGGCTAACGACTGGACAGTTGTTACGGATGACGGACTCCTGGCTGCTCACTATGAGAATACCGTAGCAATCAATGACGGAGAGCCTGAACTGCTCACGTTAGTATAAGGAGACTGAATTTATGTCGAAAAAGAATTCGATCGAAGTAATGGGCACGGTCATCGACGCACAGCCAAACGCAATGTTCAAGGTTAAGCTAGAGAACGGCTTCGAAGTCCTCGCCCACATTTCCGGTAAGATTAGGATGAATTACATCAGAATCCTCCCGGGAGACAAAGTAAAGGTAGAGCTATCACCTTACGATTTGACACGTGGGAGGATCACGTGGCGTGATAAGAACTAATTAAAGGAGGAGCCAAGATGAAAGTTAGAGCTTCAGTAAAGCCAATTTGCGAAAAGTGCAAGGTAATCAAGAGACATGGAAAAGTCATGGTAATCTGTGAGAATCCTAAGCATAAGCAGAGACAAGGCTAGTAAAATAGGTTATAATACTAGAACGTGCTGTTTTGCCGGGAACTCAGTACAGCTTTATTAAATGTAACCCCTGTCTATATCACCCCCGGGCTGGTGACGGAAGATAGGAAAGGAGGAAGAAATGGCAAGAATTGCCGGAGTTGACCTGCCTAGAGATAAGAGAATCGAAATCGGTCTCACTTATATCTATGGAATCGGTCTAGTATCATCTAAGAACATCCTCGCAAAAGCAGGAGTAGATGGTGACATCAGAGTAAGAGATCTTACAGAAGAAGATGCCGGAAAGATTAGAAAAGTCATCGAGACTGAGTATATCGTAGAAGGTGATCTCAGAAGAGAAGTTTCCCTCAATATCAAGAGACTGATGGAGATTGGAAGCTACAGAGGAATCAGACACAGAAGAGGCCTCCCGGTTAGAGGTCAGAAGACCAAGACAAACGCAAGAACTCGCAAGGGTCCTAAGCGTCTTGCTGGCAAGAAGAAATAAGGGCAAGGAGGTAGAGAAATATGGCAGCTGTTAAGAAAACAGTTAGAAAGAAGAAAAGAGAACGTAAAAACGTTGAAAGAGGCCAGGCTCACATCCAGTCCACATTTAACAACACACTAGTTACTCTAACAGACATGGACGGAAATGCACTATCATGGTCAAGCGCTGGCTCAAACGGCTTCAGAGGTTCGAGAAAGTCGACACCTTTCGCTGCACAGAGCGCTGCGGAGGTTGCAGCAAAGGCAGCTATGGAGCATGGTCTCAAGACGGTGGAGGTATACGTAAAGGGTCCCGGTTCCGGCAGAGAAGCTGCTATCAGAGCGCTGCAAACTGCCGGGCTCAATGTAACAATGATTAAGGACATTACGCCAATTCCTCACAACGGATGCAGGCCGCCTAAGAAGAGAAGAGTCTAAACGGAAGGAGGAGTAACAATACATGGCTAGAAATAGAGAACCGGTACTGAAGAGAGCTAAGGCACTAGGCATCGAGCCTCAGTACATGGGTATAAATAAGAAATCTAAGAGACAGGCTCAGCAGAGCAGAAGAAAGAAGAGCGAGTATGGTCTTCAGCTCAACGAGAAGCAGAAGGTTAAGTTCGTATACGGACTTCAGGAGAAGCAGTTCAGAAATCTCTATGCTAAGGCGGAGAAGAGAACCGGACAGGTTGGTACTAACCTTCTCGTAATGCTCGAGAGCAGATTTGACAACGTTGTATTCAGAATGGGTTTTGCAGCTACAAGAAGAGAAGCCAGACAGCTGGTTAACCATGGGCATTTCCTGGTTAATGGCAAGAAGGCAAACATTCCTTCAATGGAGCTCAAGGCCGGAGATGTAGTCACTGTAAAGGAAAAGTCTCAGTCATCTCCTAAGTTCAAGGAGCTCAAGGAAATGGTTATTACAACTCCACAGTGGATTAGCATTGATCTTGACAAGCTTGAGGGTAAGATCGTTACTACACCAAGCCGTGAAGACATTGATTTACCGATCGCAGAGCACAACATAGTTGAGTTCTACTCGAGATAGTCGTTCGATTAATTAATCATATCGCTTTTAGTATTAATTAATAAACGTTAGATCAGTAAATTTATGGGAGGAACAGAATGATCGAGATAGTAAAGCCAACAATTACTAAAGAAATCGACGAAAATGGCCGGTACGGAAAGTTCGTTGTAGAGCCTCTCGAGAGAGGATATGGAACGACGCTCGGAAACTGCATGAGAAGAATTCTTCTCAGCTCTTTGCCGGGAGCAGCTATCACCTCGGTCAAGATTGACGGTGTACTCCATGAGTTCTCGACAATCCCGGGCGTCAAGGAGGATGTTACAGAGATTATCTTGAATTTAAAGAGACTCGCTGTAAGAATCAATGGCGACGAGGAGAAGAGAGCAATCATCAACGCTGTTGGAGCCAGAGAGGTGACAGCGGCAGATATCATCGTTGATTCCGATACGGAGATTTTTAATCCGGATTTACATATTGCAACTCTTGCAGAGAATGCAACTCTGGTAATGGAAATGAATATCGCTTCGGGAAGAGGATATGTGCCTGCAGAGCAGAACAAGACAGATTCAACTCCTATAGCAGTTATTCCGGTTGACTCTATATTCACACCTGTTAAGAAGGTTAACTTCACAGTTGAGAATACGAGAGTTGGACAGGTGACTGATTATGATAAGCTGACACTTGAGCTTTGGACTGACGGATCAATTACACCTGAGGAGGGTGTTTCCATCGGTGCCAAGATTATGCTGGAGCACCTGAACCTGTTCATCGGACTGGGTTCAGAGGTGAACGAGATGGACTTCATGGTCGAGAAGAGTGAGGCTCGTAAGGAGAAGGCCCTTGAAATGACAATCGAAGAGCTGGAGCTCTCCGTACGTTCGTTTAACTGCCTGAAGAGAGCTTCGATCAACACTGTACAGGAGCTGACTCAGCGTACAGAGGAAGATATGATGAAGGTTAGGAACCTCGGAATGAAGTCGCTTGTAGAAGTGAAGAATAAATTGGCCGAGCTCGGTTTGAGCCTCAAGCCTAATGACGAAAACTAACTGAAAGGAGTAGACAGACTGATGAATGGTTACAAGAAGCTGGGCAGAAATTCTGCGCACAGAAGATCCATGCTAAGGAACCTCGTAACCGATCTCTTGAGAGAGGGTAGAATCACTACCACTCTTGACAGAGCTAAGGAAGCAGGTCGCGAAGCAGAGAAGATGATTACTCTGGCTAAGCGAGGAGATCTTCATGCAAGGAGACAGGTTCTCGCATACATCTTCGATGAAGATGTCGTAACGAAGCTATTTGACGAGATCGCACCGGAGTATGCAGAGCGTAACGGTGGGTACACAAGAGTTCTTAAGCTGGGACCTAGACAGGGAGATAATGCGGAGGTCGTATATCTCGAGCTCGTGTAAGGGCAGTTGTCTGATAGATATAAATGAGGGTTTCTCCGAGAGGAGGAGCTCTTTTTTTGTGGCCCCCAAATGGCTGTTAAGGCTATAAAAACATCCCATAAAATAGCTTTTTCTTAATTGACCTTGGCATACAAATTGATATCATGTGATAATAACGGCGAATATTTTGTGGTGTTTATGTGTTGGAAAATTTACACAGATTGATTTACATGCCGACTGGAAGTATCGAAATCTTGTAATAGTTTTCCGGATAAGGCAGGGAGTTTTGAAAAAGAAGTCAATTACATCGATAGTATTAGTTTTCGTAATGGTGATTTCTATGTCGTTAACAGGATGTTCTAAAGGCAGTAGCGGGAGTACAGATAAAGGCTCATCGCATAACAATTATATTGCCGTTGTTAATCAAGATATAGGTGTTAAGTATTCAGGCAAGACAGTTAATTACTCGGAGGAGTTCATCAAGACACTTGATAAGAAGAAGTTCAAGGTAGTTTCGGGTGCGTCTGCTGAAGAAGGCGTCAAGAAGGGGACATATGCAGGAGCTGTATTCTTCCCGGCAGACCTGTCAGCAAATATTCTGAATATTAACTACAGGAATCCACAGCCGATTAAACTCGAGTATAAGATTAGCAATAAACTGAGCAAAGCGTCACATGATGGCACATTTGATGGCATAGTTGAGACATATAACAAATTCAATAATAAGCTTTCATATGCATATATTAATGCACTGCTAGATGAAGTAGAGCTTGGACAGTACAACGTAACTGCTATTTTTAACAATGACGGCAGCAACATAGCAGCTGCAAGGAGGCTTGTGGCGGGTAATTATAGTGCTGATTTCAAGATGCCGAATATGCCTGAGCAGAATGTGAAATACAGCAATCAGGACACAAGGGCACTTGCTAAAAGTGGCGAGGATTATGTTAAAGATATTAAGGATTTATATTTTGGAGCATACAAGTCTGCTTACGGCTCTGTGAAGAGCGATATCGAATCAACAGAAAAGCCTGACAATATAAATGATAAACTTAACAATATGGCATCGTCCATTAATAACGTTGTCACCCATATCCATGCCGCGAATGAGTTTAAAGCTAAAGTTGAAGGATACGAGAAGTCGGTAGATGCATATATAGCGGATAATGCAGAAGAAAATAAGAAAGCTGTTGCTGAAGCGAAAGAGCAGGTTGATAATTATAAATTCAGAATTCAACCTCGTTGCACTTGACTTGACAATTCAAGTGCCATAATGCAGGAACGCCTTGTAAGAGGATACATATATCAGCTTTTGAAAGAGAGGTACAACCTGTCTGCAGCCGTTATTGTCACAACCGCGATTTTTATGCTTATGCATAGCGGAGCAGTTGAAGCGGGGGCCATTCCTGTAATAAATATTATTACAATGTGTCTTTTACTGCGGCGCTATATGAGTCGGAGTAAACGATCCTCGCACCTATCATGGCGCATTCAATATGTAATATCATCGGGGCTTTAATTCTCGGCGGGGTAAGCTTGACTGATGATTATCCGAGTATGTTTGCTATAACGTCATCCGGAAACATTCTGTTGTCAGGATGTGTATACAACATAGAATCAAGTATCGTTGTTACGCTCTTGAATGTGATCTTAACGGCAATATTTTATATTCGATACCGAAAAGGAAAGCGAATCAAGATTCCGACATGAAACGAGCTGCGATTCCAGAGATCCCGACCGGCTTGTGCATCAAACATTGTTTTTCACAGTAATTCAGAAGAGTCCCGAAACAAAAAACGAAGAAATTTATATCATCAAATAAATTCGGATTTTGATAAAAGATATGACTCATAGCCTCTACACGGTTACTTGGATGTTTTTGCAAATGCCATTATAATAGATTATAAGTCGTTTCTTAATTGTTGCATTTAGAAGGTATATTCAAGAGAAAATGCAGGAGGTAAAGATGTTCAGAGAGTTACGCAGAAAGAAAAAAGCAATAAGCTTGGAAGCAGCTAAGGAACTATTGGCAAGTTCCAGAAGAGGCATGTTGGCGGTTAACGGCGATGACGGATATCCATACGCGATTCCAATCAATTATCTGTATGACGATGAGCAGCAGAAAATATTCTTTCATAGCGCCGGTGCAGGTTACAAGGTGGAGTCGCTCATTAAGTCCGATAAAGTGTGCTTTACGGTATACGGTGACGAGATGATTAAGGATGAAGACTGGGCGCCTTACGTTCAGAGCGTAGTAGTATTCGGCAGATGCTGTCCAATAAAGGATAACGATGTGGCGATGGCTGCACTTAAGAACTTTGCGATGAAGTATTATCCGACAGAGCAGATGGTTGTAGATGAAATAAGGCATGCCGGCAGAGCAGTACAGATGTTCGAGATATTAGTGGAGCACATAAGTGGCAAGCAGGTGCAGGAGAAATAGAATCGGGGGAAGGCATTGATTGTTGACGTAAAGTGGCTCACGGACGTTCTCAATGAACGACAACCGGAGAAGACTTTAGATCTTTCGCGCAAGCGAATATGTAGCGTCGACCTCAGCGGCATGAATCTGTCAAATATTGATTTTTCCTGACTCGTTTTGAAAAGTGGATTTCACGGATGCCAACATGGATCATCGTAATGTAAGCAGATGTTTTTTTGTAGAGTGCAGTATGAGAGGTGTCAGACTCACAAACGCTGACGCATCAGATGCTTCTTTTCGAGAATTGGACATGCAGGATAGTGATTTTTCCGGCACGAATTTCTACTATGCCGCCCTTGAATTCAGCAATTTGGAAAATGTGAAGGTTAACGAAAAAACAAAGTGGTTTGGTGATGCAGTTCCCCAAAAGGGTTCCTTCATCTGTTGGAAGGTTGGTGCTAATCACCGGGTTATCCAACTTCTGGTTCCGGCTGATGCAGGACGAGCCGAATTCGCAAAGGTTCTCTCTATTACAAATTCAGAACGTAAGCAGGACTTTACTTGGGAAACAGCAATGGTAGACCATGATTTCGTTTATGAAGTGGGGAAAACTGTGTATCCTGATAACGGATTTTCTGCCTACGGTTGGATGGATGACTCCCCGGGGTTACATTTCTTCATGGATAGAGATATGGCAGAAGCCTTTGGAACGGGGAACTACTAGGTTTATGTCCGTACCCCCCGCTATATAGCTATATATTGTCACCGTTTATTGGCAGAGAGTGTCTTTGTTACATGGTGTTATATGGCGACCTAGATATACGAATCAACAGTAAAAACTTCTTGAGGGGGCTGTATATGGACATTCTAAACAAGGTCAAGATCGCATTCAAGGACTTAGAACATACAGATTTGATTGTGTGAAATTCGTGTGATAAAACGACTATGTGAATCAGTTTAGAGTTTTAAATCTACAGCTTAGCTGAATTATATTGGCTTTAAGGAATATATAAATGGAAAAAGGGATCAAACTTCACAGTATTTATTTTAGATACTTTATATTTGTATTGATGTTTGCCGTTACGAGCTTGTATGTAATTGCATACCATGAAGTAGGAGATCAGGCAATCACCATCAGCTTCGGTAAAGTAGAAATCAGCATGACACCGGGACAGTTTGCGTGCCGAGGTTTTGGCGTTCTGATAGCTCTATCCGTTATTTTAAGCTTTACAAGCTGGAAGTTTTCGGTTGGAGGTTCAGGAATATACATCAAAAAGATAGATCTTCTCGTACCTTGGGATGATATAAACTCTGTCGCTCATGTCTGGGTAAACGAGTATAGAGCGTTGAAACCAAAAGCGAGTTACCTCTTCTATAATCGAAAGAGCCTAATCATCTACAGAAAAGAACTGAAACCGATATGTATCTATAATATTTCAGTGCTCAGCCTGTATGTGATAAAGCTCTTTAAACCGCAATTGCGCAGCAATATTTTGCCGGCAAGTTTGGCGACTCTCTCAAATGTACTGCTAAACGGAGCAATACTGTATGAGGGGCTCGTAAATCACTATGACATTAAAAGCAGCGTGCTGTTCATGGGTTTTATAGTGCTTTACCTCGTCAAATCTCTGTTTATTCCGCTGGCGATAACCGGACATCAAAATGCAATACACGGAAAACTTATCTTGCACGACACAGCCTACAAGAGGGATGGATCGAAGGCTGTAATTATATAGCATATAGCCTTTAAACAAGGGATTAGATATGGAAGATAAGAACATAGGATGGATGTCCGGGATTGTCACATATGTCTGACAATCCTGTAATTTGGCCGGATCGACTGCAACACGATTGATTGACACTGGTTGATATAGATAATATAATACTAAAGTGCTCTTAGGCAGCTTGCGGTTTATGGGGGGTCCTGCGCAATGGGAAACCGTGAACCATGTCAGGTCCGAGAGGAAGCAGCATTAAGCGGGACATCTCATGTGCCGCAGATTAGCCTCCTATCGGCCGCAAGGTACCTAAGAGCTCAATTAGTATATGGCCATCAACATGGTGGCGAACAGGCGAGTGAACCAGGAGGTAAAGACATGCATCTAGCATTGTACAGGTCTGAAAGGCCGGAGCGCTTTGAGGAAATCATAGGGCAGAAGCATATCGTCAAGATCCTCCGCAACCAGATCAAGAAAGGCACAGTCAGCCAGGCTTACCTATTTGCAGGAACCAGAGGCACGGGTAAAACAACTACAGCAAGAATCCTTGCAAAAGCTGTTAACTGTACTTGCGATGACCCAAGCATTGCTCTGCCGTGTGGTGAGTGCGCCAATTGCAGAGCAATTACTGCAGGTAGATTCCTTGACGTAGTAGAGCTTGATGCAGCTTCCAACAACGGAGTTGAGAGCCTGAGGCAGATTACGGAATCGGTGCAGTATCCGCCAACAGTCGGTGAATACAAAGTGTATATAATTGACGAGGCGCATATGCTCACGGACTCAGCTGAGAACGCCTTCCTCAAGACGCTTGAAGAACCGCCGGAGCACGTGATATTCATACTTGCGACAACTAATCCGGAGAAGATCAAACCAACTATTAAGTCACGTTGTCTTACACTCAATTTTAGGCACGTGTCGGAAAATGATCTGGTAGAGGGTATGGGCAGGATTTGCAACGAGAAGGACATAGCGATTGATACCGACGCTCTATCGATGATAGCTCGCAAGGCAGACGGTTCGGTTAGAGATGCGCTTAGCTTGCTTGAGCAGTGCATCAACGCCGGTGATGAGCTGATTACCGGAGACCTTGTGCTTGAGTATACCGGCGGCGTAGGCAACGATTTTTATCTCCGGCTGACGGACGCGATTAGAAATGGAGAGGCCGGCAATGCGTTGGCAGATATAGACAGCATGGTCAGAATTGGAAAGGATGCCAAGCAGCTGCTGGCGGACTGGCTCATGCACTATAGAAATTTGATGATCTGCAAATATGTGCAGGATCCGTCGGAGCTTGTAAATGCTTCTAACGAAAATACCGCCCGTATCGCTACTCAGGCAAAATCGTTCAGCGATCAAGACATAAATTATGGTATTAGGTTGCTCTCCGATGCGGTCAACAAGGCTAAGTACTCGACTATGCCGAGGATATTGCTTGAAACGTCAGTTATCAAACTGATAGTCGGTGAGAGCTCAGAGATTAGGGTGGAGCCGAGAGTGATTAACTCGCGGATATCGACCGGGACGACCGCAAGGCAGGACGCTCGCCCGGCAGCATACTCAGCATCGCACCGGACAGAGCCGGGAACGGAGCAGCGCGCAGCGAAAAAGACGGGGGTGCTAACCTGCGCAGACGGGGAGTACGATGCTCAATTCACAGAAGCCGAATCAGGGCAGAAGCCGGGCGAGGAACCGAAGCCTCTGTTTGAACCGAAGTTTAATCCGTTGGAGGGAGCAACGGAGGACAGACATATAGTAGAGTATGAGATGAATCCTAACCTGGACGAGATGTGGGATAGGATAAGCGACCGGATGCCGAGCGAGGACAGGATGTTCAAGGCGATGGTTGTTAAATACACCCGTCTGGTGGACGTGCATAACGGTGAGCTGACCGTGGAAGTCAAGAGAACTAAGCTGATGATGGCAGATGAAGCGCTCGACAGACTCAACTCGATAACAAAGGGACTGTATGGAGGGAATTTCTACATCAACCTTAAGCCGGTTGACTATAACCCTGCGGATGCGAGGAAATTGAGCCAGTCAGATGAGCCTCATGAGGCTGCCTTTGCAGAGGATATCGTCGAGGAAACGGAGACAAAGGATGAGGTAGTCGAGGAGACGGCAAAGGATATTGCGGAATATTTCGGAGTATCCGAGATAGAGATAAAATAGAGGTAATTATATAACCGGAAAGGACTAAATCATGGGCAAAGGAATGAGAGCAGGCAAGAAGAAGAAGGCAGGTGGAGGAGCCGGCAATATGCAGCAGCAGATGAAACAGCTGCAGGCTATGCAGCGCGACATGGAGGCTGCACAGGCTTCTATCTCCGAGCAGGAGACTACTGCGACTGCCGGAGGCGGTGCAGTTGAGGTGACTGTAAACGGAAACAAGGAAGTTACCAAACTCGTCATCGACAAGGATGTAGTGGATCCGGATGATGTAGAAATGCTGCAGGATCTCATCATGGCAGCTGTCAATGAGGGCATGCGCCAGATTGACGCTATCGCAGAGAGCGAGATGAGCAAGGTAACGGGCGGACTCGACATCCCGGGACTGGGACTATAGGCAGGACCGGTGCAGAGATGAGGCAGTATCCTAAGCCACTGAACAAGTTAATAAATGAGCTATCTAAGCTTCCCGGCATCGGAGGCAAGACGGCACAGAGGCTGGCATTTCACATACTGGCTCTCGACGAACATGAGGCAGAGGCTCTTGCAAATTCTATAGTTAATGCCAAAAAGAGCTTGCATTACTGCTCAATCTGCGGTAACTTGACAGATACCGATCCATGCGAGATTTGCAGTGGCGAGTCGCGCGATCACACGAAAATCTGTGTGGTCGAAAGCCCGCAGGATGTGATAGCGATGGAGAGGATCCGGGAATTTAAAGGACTCTATCATGTGCTCCACGGCACTATTTCTCCGGTGGAGGGAATCGGACCAAACGATATTAATCTCAAATCTATGATTACGCGTCTTCAGCAGCATGATGAGGTGGACGAGATAATCGTGGCGACCAATCCTAACATCGAGGGTGAGGCGACTGCGATGTATATTGCGCGTCTGCTCAAACCGTCCGGAATCAAGGTGACGAGGATTGCACACGGTATTCCTGTCGGAGGGGATCTGGAGTATGCAGACGAGGTGACACTGCTCAAGGCGATGGAAGGAAGAAGAGAGATATAGACCATAGCTGCTGTGCACGGGTTTACGCCGTGCGGCAGCTTTTTATGTGAGAGAAAGGATGTGGAGATAGTGCCGGAGCTGGTTGAGGTCGAAACTGCCAAGAGAATATTGGAACCGCAGCTGAGTGGCTGTATGATTGACGATGTGGAGATAGGGCTGGCCAAGGTCATCAGGAACTGTGCCCCGGAGGAGTTCCGTCGATGTGCTATTGGAAGCCGGTTCGACACAGTGCTGAGACGCGGCAAATTCCTGATATTCAACATGATAACTTCGGAGGATGCGGAGCCTGATGCGGAGCTCAAATTCGTTGTTCATTTTCGCATGACCGGTGTGCTGCTCATAACTCCGCCCGGATACGAGCAGATCAAACATACGCATGTTGTGTTCAAGCTCTCGGGTGCAGCCGGCGACAAGCGGGAACTGCGTTATATCGACCAGCGTCGATTTGGCGGCATCTGGATAGTGAGAACCGGAACAGAATTTGCAGCGACCGGCATAGGCGAGCTCGGAGCTGAAGCGACGGATGACACTTTGAGTGCGGATTATTTGCGTGAGCGGCTTGCCAAACGGGGGACGGCAATCAAGACGGGACTCCTCGATCAGCACGTTATCGCAGGGCTCGGAAATATTTACACCGACGAAGTCCTGTTCCAAAGCGGCATTATTCCTACTAGGCCTTGCAGCTCGCTCACATACGATGAGTGGAGGAGGTTGGCGAGGGAGATACCTCAGATGATGAGATTTATGATAGACAAGAATCAGATATCACCGGCAGACTATCTGGCAGGAAGAGGGATAGAATATCGCAACACTCCATTCCTGCAGGTATACAATCGTGCGGGGGAGCCTTGCATTAGGTGTGGAAGGCCTCTGGAACGGACGACTATCGCCGGCAGAAGCAGCGTGTATTGTCGTCATTGCCAGAAATAAATCCGGAAACAAATATGTAGAGAATAGCTTCAACAAAAGGATCAGACCGGCATGGAAAACTTAGAAGATATGCCTGTCGTTTATTTCAGATAGAATGCTTGATTATATATCTATTGCTATGGTAGACTAAAACTACAGTTGAGTTAGAGATGTCTAACTCAACTGTAGTTTTAGTTTTTATCACTCAAGCTTTAAGCATTAATTAATACGCGCCTGCGGAGCTCTAAACGTTGATTTTCTAATCATATCAACCAATTGGGAGTGCGGGTGGCGTAAGTAGCAGTCACTATTTATTAATTTAAGAAAGGATAAGGTATGAAAAATTTCAAGAAGAATGTCAGCTTAATCCTCACTGTGATAATGCTGTCGCTTAGCTTCGGTCCAACCTTCACTTTTGCCGAGACCGGACAGAGTGCAGACAAGAGCGAACAGCCAGTGACAGAAAATACTGTAGCGGCACCCGAAAAAAAGGAGCCTGTTGTTTCAGATTCAACTGACAGAACAGTTGTCCGGAAAGATGTTGACAAACAAATCTCTTCGGATGGCAGGACAGGCACAGAGAATAAGACAGAGATAAAGAAGGGTGCTGCGAACCTGAGAAGTCAGCCGTTTAACGAAGATGATTTCTATATCTCCGGTGTCAATTTCAACGGCCTGACAGAGTCCGGTAAAGCCAAGCTCAAAGCAAAAAACGGCGTACTTGATTTTCCTGCACTCAAGACACAGCATGGATCACCTGTAAGCCGAATTGGCAGCAATGGGTTTAAAGACTTAGGTATCAAGGCTGTGAGTTTTCCGTCGGCAGTGACGGAAATAGATCCTCAAGCTTTCTATAATAATGAAATTAGCGAGCTTAAGCTCCCGGACACAATACAAAATATAGGCTATGGAGCTTTTAGCAAGAATAAAATAAAGAAACTCATATTGTCTAAGGGTATGAAAACAATATGGGGATTTACATTTGCAAACAACTATCTGGATGAAGTTGTTGTTCCTGCCAATATTACCAAGATTAGCTTCAATGCGTTTGAAAACAACAAGTCAGGCAACCCTAACGGAAAGCTGAAGCTTGTGGCTGAGAATCCTGAAACCCTTGCAATAGATCCGAAAGACAAGGATAAATATGATATAGTAGCGCAGAATTCACCCTCTGAAAAGTACAAGGAAGAGGATTTCGAGTATGAGATCGGGTGGGATCATGAACTTCAGAGAAATGTGTGCAAGGTGACCGGTCTGACAGATTCCGGTAAAGAAAAACGCAAGAAAAATCTTAATCTGATTATTCCCGATGCTATAAAGGGAAATAAAGTTGAGGTTATAGGTAAAAATGCATTTCTGGAGAGAAATTTATCATCAACGTTAAAGCTTGTATCGGTAAAACTTCCTAAGAACATCCTCAAAATCGAGGACAGCGCATTTGCGGGCAATGCATTGACAGCCGTTACACTTCCGACGACTTTACAGATAATTGAACCAAATGCATTCTGCTATAACGATATAACAGAGCTTTTCATTCCGAATTCGGTAAGAGTGATTGCTCTCAATGCGTTTGGCGGAAATCCATTGACAAGTGTCGAGATTGATAACTACAAGGGTCGCGTTAGCGTCGATTTTCAGGCATTCGGGAATAACGTAAAGCCTAAATACCTTAGAGTCAAAGAGTCGTATAATATTACCGTCAAGGCTGATGCGGGAGTCACTGTCACGACTGATCCGAAAGACAAGGCTAATGACGGCGATAAAGTAAAGATCAACTATTCCATCACCGACAATAGCAAAGAGCTGCTGGATATCAAGGTAAAGAGTGGTGAATACAGCACGGTTCCCGTGAAGGACAACAGCTTTGTTATGCCTAAAAAGCCGGTGACCGTAGAGGTTAGATTAAAGGACAAATATACACTTGATAAATGGTGTGCTGAAGATTTTGAATACGGATATTATGAGCTTGGAACACCGGACGATGATTTCTACCTTTACGAGTATTCAGTCAAAGGGTTTTCTGAAAAAGGAAAGGAAAAGCTCAAATCCCTTAAATCCGTAATTCTCCCATCACGTGATACAAAGGGCAATATCCCTGTTTGGGTATATGAAGACGCATTTAAAGGTATAAAGATGGATAGCGTTGAGGTTCCCGGGAACTATACGCATATCCAGAATAATTCATTTAAAAGCTGCGGCTTGAAAAAGGCTGTGTTACACGAAGGGCTGCTCTATGCAAATGATTCTGCGTTTGAGGATAACAGATTAAGCGAGTTGTCATTACCTAACAGCTTCAAATATCCGTCAAAAGCAGCATTTAAAGGGAACAATCTCAAGCACATAAAGCTGCCGGAGGTTTGTGAATCGATCGGACCTGAGAGCTTTATGAACAATAGCCTCGAAAGTGTGGAGATGGGTTCAAAGGTAAGGCATATTTATTCAAAAGCCTTTGCCGGCAACAAGCTTACAGAGGTAAACATACCTAAGAGCCTCAAGAACAGAGAGAACGGCATTGACGGGATTAAGGCGGATGCATTTGATAACAATCCGGGCAAAAGGAATCCTCTTAAGCCGAATGAAAACAAAGTAATTCTATGGACTCCTAATAAGGATAATCCGAATAAGCTGGTCAACAGAGGTAATTATATAGTCGATCCTAAGCTGCCGCAGCAGGAAGAAGAAAAGTGGCAAGCGGATGATTTTATATACAAGACACTCAAGCTCAATAAGCTTGAGAACGGGAAAAAGGTTCCTGTTGAATTGAATAGTGTTGCCGGATTTTCCGATAAGGGAAGAGAGAAGGTCAAGACTAACAAAGATTTGGTGTTACCAAATATAGACACCAAGGGGAAGAATGTTGAGGCAGTTGATGACAGAGCTTTTGCGGGATCATTTGGTACTAAGCGTTTGAATACGCTGAAAATACCTGAAGGGTATGTATATATCGGAAGCACTGCGTTTGCATTTAACGGCTGCGGAGGCGAGTTGGTTCTTCCGGACAGCATGGAATATGTAGGACCGGCTGCTTTCTTCAGAAACGAATTCACCGGTCTTGTTGTGCCTGCCGGGATGGATGAGATTTCATCTGCAATGATGAGAGGAAACAGACTCAGCAGGATTACCTTCAAGGGTAATAATCTTGTATCAATAGGCAGGCTGGCATTTGCTGAAAACAGACTTGAGGAGATCACTGTTCCGGATTCTTTAAAGTCAATAGGTGCTCAGGCCTTTACGACAAATACCGGTTCCGATAATTATAAGGGCAAGCTGATCATCCATACTGCGTCGGGTAAAAATCCTAATAAGCTGAAGGACGCAGAGAACTATCTGATAGATCCTAAGGAGCCGGGGGTAAATCCGGGTATTGATTATAAGAAGTGGACTGTAGATGATTTTGAATATGACGATACAACAGTAAAAGGCTTTTCTGAACAGGGACAGCTTAAAATCAAGAAGAACAAGAATTTGGTAATTCCTGATAAAACTCCTGACGGAAAACCAGTACTGACAATAGGCATAGATGCATTTAGGAACCTCAATAAAGGCTATGACATAGAGAGCATCAGATTGCCTGAAACCGTTACGGTAATTGAAGATTATGCTTTCCAGTTCAACAATATCGACAAGTTTAAAATGCCTCGTGATCTGAAGAAGTTGGGCATGGGTGTTTTCATGATGTCAAATGTAACGAAGATAGAATGGAACGATAAAATCGAATATATTGATCAGGCGTGCTTCTTCATGTGCGAACTGGGCAAATTGGAGATACCGGCTTCGGTGAGAACTGTAATGAACGCATCCTTCAGACGCTGCAATCTTACAGAGGTAAAGTTTGCTAAAGGCAGTAAGCTGAAAACTATCGAGAGCTTAGCCTTTGCTGATAACAAGCTAAAGGAAATTACGCTTCCCAATGGTTTGGAATCCATAGGCAGTCAAGCCTTCGGTGATAATCAGTTCAAGGAGCTTGATGCACCGGCCTCGCTCAAAAATATAGGGTTTCAAGCTTTTGTAAATAATCCGAGCAAGAAAAATCCCGCACCCGTAGTCGTGAACACTCCTGAAGGTAAGAATCCGAACGGGCTTACAGATGATCAGGGTAAGACCTTCGTTATCGATCCTAAGAAAAAGGCCGATCACGCTGACAAGGCAGAGCTTAAGAAGGCTATAGATGAGGCGGAAAAAATAGACAGTACGAAGCTGACATCCAAGTTCAAAGAAATGTTTGATGAGACGCTGCAGGAGGGTAAGAATATCTATGCTGACAGCGAGGCATCTCAGGCAAGTGTAAGGGGCAGCATCAAGTCAATCCGCTGGATTGTGAGAAGATCCGAATTAAGCAAATTGATGTTCAAGAAAGAAGAATTGGAACCGCAAAAGAACAAATATGATGCTGACAAGTGGGCAAATGTAGAAACCGCCTACAAGGAAGCCAAGGAAAATCTTTTCTATATTAATATTTCCGATGAGAAGGTAGCACATCTTATAAATACCTTATCTGTCGCACTTAAGGCACTTGACGAGGATACAGACGAGCTTAAGGATGCTAAAGCATATGAAGGTGAGTTCAGAGTTAAAAAGACCCATTATATCGAACCTTATACTATTAAGGTAAAGGTATGGGTCAAAAATGGAATTATCGTTCATGTTATCAATAACGGAACGGTTACAGATGACCCTAACGATGACGAGGAACATAACGGAGGGTATTTCAAGCAAGCTGTCGAGAACCTTTCAAAATATAAGGGCAAGAAGGTGTCTGACGTCAAGAATAGCAGCAGCAGTAAGGATTTGGGAATTGATGCGATATCAGGAGCTACTATAAGCAGTGTCGGCATTCACGAGGCTATTAGAAATGCACTTAGCAAGGTGCAGGAAGAGGAGCCAATCCCACAGCCGCAGATACGCATCACTGCAGATGACCCATCGATCAACATCAATAACGGAGTTGTTGCCAAGGGTAATCAAATCATATATACGAAGGGTAAGTCTAAAGGCGCCGAATTCAAGATAATAGGTCTGAACTTCGACAATGATAGCAATAACATCAGAGTTATGGTGGATGGACAAACAGTAGCTGGTGGGAACGCATATACGCTGCGCTCAGGAAGTATAATAATCGGCTTCAAGAAAACTTATCTTGATTCACTTAAGGCAGGAAATCACGATATTGCAATTTCTACAGGGAAAGGGAATTTGCATGCGAGAATTCTCATCAGAGAGGATGATGTAACTGCTAATAAACCGTATGAGAATATTACATCAAAGAGCGGTACTATACATATTAAGCACACAAAATCTGTAAATTCAACGGTTAAGACCGGGGATTCACGGAATTTCATCGGATTTACACTTCTCCTTGTTATGAGCGCTGCTTTAACAATCGTGCTTGTGAAATTCAGAAGAAGAAAAGAGTGACTGCATTATCCCTGCTCCTGAGAGTGCAGCAATTAACTGCCGAATAGGAGCGACGGTGTGCCGAAATACATTTGTGCCTTTTATTTCAAAGTCGATGAATATCATGTTCAATTAAGATATGCAATTAAGGTAATTGGAAAAGGTCCGGCGAAGTGGATTACCGTTTCGCCGGACCTTTTAAATGATTAATCGTTTGGTAGTCCGTGAGGTCGCACACTACCTCACTTGCTATGATGAGACCCGCAGCGGCCGGCACGAAGGGCGTTGAGCCCGGAGTTTGTCTGCCGGCTGCTCCGGTGCTTCCTGCCTGTTCACCATCCGAAACGATAGGGACAATCGGCGCTTCCGTGGAGAAAACCACCTTAACGTGGTTAATACGCCTGCCTTTGAGGCCTTTGCGGATAACCTTGGCAAGCGGATCCATGTGCGTCTTGGAGATATCTGCAATCTCCAGTCTGGTAGGATCGATGCGGTTGCCACAGCCCATGCTGGATATTATAGGTATGTTGAATGTCTTGCATTTCTCTATAATATCGAGCTTGGCAGATACCGTGTCAATAGCGTCAACCACATAATCGTAATCGCTAAAGTCAAAGGTCTCGGATGTTTCGGGAAGATAGAACACCTTATGTTTGTTGACGATGCAGTCAGGATTGATCTGATGAATTCTAGTCTCGCATATATCGACCTTGCTCATACCGATAGTCTCGTGAGTTGCGATAATCTGTCTGTTGATATTGGTCAGACTGACGTCATCGTTATCGATAATATCAAGGGTTCCGACGCCTGACCTGGCTAGGGCTTCGACTACATAGCCCCCGACACCGCCGACGCCGAATACAGCTACTCTGCTACGATTGAGACGTTCTATAGCCTCTCTTCCATATATTAATTCACTTCTTGAAAATTGATTGAGCATCCATATCAGGGACTTGCACCCCTTTTGCCGTGCAGCAAGGCAGCATACCGTCAACATTGCACTTCGTATACTTTCAACATCGCGGTCATTATCAATGGGACACAGCGCCCCATCCCAAATAGCCTGACGTTGAAATGCAATGGCTGTGGTGCTTTTGAAGCTGTCGTGTGGGCAGAAATTTAAAAAATAAATATATAGTAAATTACCGGAATATCTTACATTATTATGCAATTTTCGTCCAGTTAGTGGTATAATTTCGTGCATGCGTAAGGGAGGCTTTTAGATGTTTAGATATATCGTCACTCCGCTGATTGGAGCGCTTATAGGATATTGTACGAATTATATTGCGGTCAAGATGCTGTTCAGACCGCGCCGCGAGAAATACATCCTGGGGCACCGAATACCGCTGACGCCGGGAGCTGTTCCAAAGGGCAAGTCGAGGCTGGCTAGAGCCGTGGGAGAAGTAATTTCCACCTATCTGGTTACAGACAAGGATATCGAGAGCAGAGCGCTCGCCGGGGAGACTGAAGACGCAATCGTAGACAGGGTTATGGAGCTGCTGCATGCCGATATAGACAGTGGATTTAGAGCAGCTACCAACTCTGAAGAGGAGTATGAGGCGCTTACGGGCAAGCTGGACGACATAGTGACAGAGCGGATTTCTGATGCTGTCAGGAGCATCAACTTTGCTGACATCATCAAGGAGAAGGGTGGACAGATTATAAATGAACAGCTCGGTGGTTCAATGATCGGGATGTTCCTCAATCCGGAAACCGTTAGCAGACTGCTCGGCTCTATTTCAGATAACATGGGCGTGTATATAAGCGAACACTGCTATAAATTTCTGGCGCCGGAGGTAAGCATCAATATGGAGAAGCTGCGCCGTGATAATGTGTACAACATCATGACGAGTACCGGTGTGAGTGACGATGAACTGCGCGCTAAGATAAGAGAGATTTATAGGAAAACAGTAAGGGCAGTTGTGCCGGAAGTGATCTCTAAGCTCGACATCGCAGGAATGGTTAAGCGGAAGATTGATGATATGGAGGTAGAGCAGCTCGAGGATATGGTGATGGAGGTCATGCGAAAGGAGCTCAACACCATCGTCAATCTGGGGGCTCTGATAGGGTTCCTATTGGGACTCATCAATTTGATTTTCTGATCATGGTGCACAAGGCTACTTTCTGATTGAGCTCGAAAGATGTGCTGAATAAACTCTCTTAGATGTGCCGGCTTTACGTGCGAGGTATAGACTGGAGTTACGTGAAAGAATCGGCATAGATTAATCGAAAATTAAGGTTTACAGTTATTGCTACAACCAAATTCATGATGTAGAATCAGATAAGTGAAACGAATAATCCAAAGAATTTTGTATAGAGATTTGTATAGAGATAAAGGAGAAACCGATGAAGAATTTCGTAATTGAGATGGAAAACGGCGCATGTATGAGCGGTGAATTATACGAGGATATCGCACCTAAGTCAGTTGAGAATTTTGTAGAGCTGTGCGAGAAGGGCTTTTACGACGGCCTTATTTTCCATAGGGTAATTCCGGGATTCATGATCCAGGGTGGGTGCCCGGACGGAACCGGTATGGGCGGCCCCGGATACAGCATCCCGGGAGAGTTTACAGCAAACGGATTTAAGAATGACCTCAAACACACTAGAGGTGTTCTGTCCATGGCACGCTCTATGGATCCTGATTCGGCGGGTTCGCAGTTCTTCATCATGGTAGCAGATTCGCCACATCTGGACGGACAGTATGCAGCATTTGGCAAGGTCACAGAGGGAATGGACGAGGCGGATCGCATCGTAGGAGTACCTTGCAATATGATGGATAAGCCTAACGAAGATCAGGTTATCAGGACAATCACCATCAAGTAGCTCATTCACCCTCGGATGTAGGTGCCGGAGCAGCTACAGTCTGTTATATGCATAGTTTCGCCGCACTCGTATGAGTGTGGCGTTGCCAATTTATAAGATATCCGGGAGGATGACATGGATAGTGACAAGAAGATAATAATAACAGGACACAAGAATCCGGACACAGATTCAATCTGCTCGGCTCTTGCTTATGCCGAGATCAAGAATAGGATTACCAATACTGACAACTATGTGGCTCGACGCGCGGGTGAAATTAACGGTGAGACCAAGTTCGTCCTTGAAAAATTTGGTGTCGATGTCCCTGAGTACGTCGACAACGTGGCTACTCAGGTCAGGGATATGGAGATCCGCCGCACGCCCGGCGTCCCTAAGGAGATGACCATCAAGGAAGCCTGGGATATCATGGGCAAGAGCGAGGCCGTTACGCAGCCGATTACGGAGAATGATAAGGTCATAGGCCTTATAACCAAGGGCGATATTGCCAGAACATTTATGGATGCGGAAAGCAGTTCGTTCCTATCGACTACCTCTCCGAGATTCAATGATATTGCGGCAACTATAGACGGTAGGATAGTATCGGGAGAAGGCGATAGATTATTCAGCAAGGGCAAGGTGCTCGTGGGTGCTGCTCTTGTCGAAAGAATGCGGGGTGCTGTTCAGCCTCACGATCTCGTAATCCTAGTGGATAGAAGAGAGAATCAGATAGGCGCTCTTAATTCCGGCGCTGACTGTATTATACTGTGTCTCGGAGCGAAGGCCGCGGCAGATGTGATTGAATTGGCCGGGGAAAAAGATGCCGTCATAATCGAAACAGAGCTTGACACCTTTTCAGTATCCCGCGAGATCAACAAAAGTGTTCCACTTGGAGCGTTTATGACGCATGATTCAATCCGGAGCTTCAAATTAGATGATTACACAGATGATGTAAAATCAGCGATGGGAGCAACAAGGCACAGGGCGTTTCCGGTTACAGACAGCAGGGGACATTATATCGGAACGGTATCGAGACGAAATCTGTTGAATATTCGCAGGAAACAGGTTATTCTGGTCGATCACAATGAGAAGTCTCAGGCAGTGGATAATATTGACGATGCCGATATTCTGGAGATCGTTGACCACCACAGGCTGGGGACTATCCAGACCCTGCAGCCGATATATTTTAACCTGCAGCCTGTAGGGTGCACGGCAACGATTTTATACCAGATGTATATTGAGAAAGGAATAGATGTGCCAAAGCATATCGCCGGACTTCTATGCGCTGCAATTGTGTCGGATACATTGATGTTCAGGTCGCCAACCTGCACGACACAGGACAAGATGGCGGCGGGGGCACTTGCGCTGATAGCGGGAATAGATATAGAGAAATTCGCATCAGAGATGTTTGAAGCAGGTTCAGATCTCGGAGATAAATCCGCGGAAGAAATTTTCTATCAGGATTACAAGAAATTCACATTTGGCGGTACAAGCTTCGGTGTTGGGCAGATTAGCTCCATGAATGAAGGTGAACTTAATAAAATTAAGTCAAGACTTCTGCCTCTCATGGAACACGAGTGTGGAAAGAGCAACGTTTCAATGGTATTCTTCCTGCTTACAAATATCAGAGAATCGTCATCGGAGATGCTATATGCCGGTGATAATGCAAGAGAGTTAATCATTAATGCCTTTGGAGATGTATCTGAGACCGATGGCGGATTTGCGGTAGAAGGATTGTTGTCCAGGAAGAAGCAGCTTATTCCTGCATTTATGGACGCGATTCAGAACGTATATTAACATAAATTGAAAGAAAGGTTCAAAATGGATTACAAGAGGCTACTAAAGAACATACTTAATATCGGTATGGAAATGCTTCGTGCCGGTGCTGAAGTAGGCAGAGTTGAGGACAGTATGTACAGAATGTGTGAGAGCTACGGCTTCAAGCATTCAGACGTCTGGGTGATTTACAGCAATATTCAAGCAACAGTTGAGACTGAAGACGGGGATATTATCACGCAGATTAGACATATTCCCACGACATCGATTAATTTTGATAAACTGGATTATCTGAATAATCTGTCAAGGTGCATATGTGCCACAACGCCTCCGCCCGAAGAGGTTAAGCGTATGCTCCATGAGGTTCTGAATAGAAATCCTCAGCCGGCATATCTCGAATACCTAGCCGGAATTCTTGGCGGAGCAGGCTTTGGTGTGTTCTTCAACTGTGGATTTACCGATACCGTAGTCGCTGTGATGGCATCTGTAATCATTGTATTTCTCGGAAGAAGATTGTCGCGCAACGAGAATAACCCTCTGATATCGAATTTCATACAGTCATTTATTGTTGAGACTTTTATAATTCTGTCGGTATACGTTGGATTTGCAAACAAGTCAGGTAATATTACCGTAGGTGTAGTTATGCTGCTTATCAGTGCGCTCGGATTTACTAACGGGATAAGCGATTTTATGCACAGGGAAACCTTAGCGGGAATACTGAATATATCTAATTCGATAATCGGAGCTGCAGGGATTGCCTTTGGTATAGCTTCAGCAATTTTATTATTCAAGGGGGTGTTATAAGATGACTGAGCTAAACTCTAATATCATGATTCAGTTTATATCCTGCACCGCCGCTTGCGTGGGCTTTGCACTGTGGTTCAACGTCAGAGGTAAGCAGGTGCTGTTCTGCGGGATGGGAGCGTTCTGTACGTGGGGCGTGTACGTTCTTGCAGACGGATTGCTGCACAATTACTTTTTTGCCACTCTGATTGGCGCAATATTTGTTGCCGGCTATGCACAGATAATGGCCAGAGTAAATAAAGCGCCGGCTACAATTTTCCAGAGTGTCTGCGCTTTCCCGCTAGTACCGGGAAACAACCTGTACTTTATGATGTATGCGCTCGTGATGGATATGCCAAAGGATACTGCAAGCGAAGGGAAACAGCTTGTGCTCAATTGTCTCGGCATTGCGATGGGCTTTATGGTGGTAGAGATTATCAATAAGTACAGTGTGATATTTTACGGTATGCTTAAGAAGTCCTAGATGCCGGGTTCGCATTAATTCGAATAAGCAACTTACAGTATGATGTATAGATGATATACTGTACGATATGTAGTTTTATCCGGAAGAGAAGAAATGACTGATAACAAGAAGTTTAAATCGGTTGCAGAAGCAGTTGCCGATTATTTTAAGGATATGAACAGACATAGAGTAGCAATTCTGATTCTGCTGCTTTTTCTTGTCGTATTTCTGTTTAACCTGCTCAAATTCAACCGCAAGGTGTCGATTCGCAGCAATGAGATAGAGAAGAATCGTAAAAGTGTTGAGGCAATACAGAGCACCTCGGTAGCCGACGTTGAAGAAGCAGTTTCCGCTCTTGGTGGGGATGCTTCCTCGGGCGGACAGAGCAGCAAGGCCAGATACATGAGAAAATTCAAGGGAAGCGTGGTAATTGGAGATTCTGTTACGGAGGGGCTGAGCGTATACGGATGGCTCAGTTCCGATCAGGTATTCAGTAAGATCGGAACAAGTGTGATGACCGGGGATGACCTGTTTGCAAGTGCTGCCGGAACGTATCCTAGCACAGCGTTCTTTGCTTTTGGAATGAACGACATGGGCAATTATCGTGGAGATGAAAAGGCATTTATCAAGAAATATGCCGCCAGACTTAAGGCTTTTCATAAGGCTTCACCAAAGACAAATATTTGTGTATGCGGCATTTCAGCACCTACCGAGGCAGCAATGGAGAAAAACAAATCCATCAGTCATTACAGGAAGTTCAACAAGGCGATTAAGAAAATGTGTGTACAAGAGGGATACATATATATCCCGACTGCTGATATTCTGCATGAGCATCCCGAGCTGTATGCAGGGGACGGTATTCATGCGCAAACGACATATTATCCATATTGGCTTAATAGAATGATTGAGGAGGCCGGACTGTAATGAGGGTAAGGACGCATCGAGAGACTGTAAGATACGGCAGAATACTCAAATGTGCACTCATCATCGTGCTGTTGGCATTTCTCGCCGTTGTCTACAACCATGAGAATGCCAAGGATGTACCGATGAAGCAAATCGAAGCGCAGCTTATCAAGAAGACTGAAATAGATAAGCTGGGCAAGCAGAAATCACGTGACCTGGTGCAGTTTATCGGATTGGACGCCAATAATTATGATTCCTTCCTGTACTACAAGAGCAAGGAAGCGCTTTCAGTTGATGAGGTTTTGATTATCAAGGTCAGGAATAAATCTGATATCAAAGCTGTACAGGACGCAATTGAAAAGCGCATCAACAGTCAGATTGAAGCTTTTGATAACTACGGACCTGAACAGGTCAGGGAGCTCAAGAACGCCATTATCACTTCAAGGGGCAGGTACGTGTTCTATGGAGTTGCAAAGGATCCTGATAAGTATGAGGAGGTGCTATTAAGTGTTATTTAGCAGTATTATCTTCATATTTTATTTCTTGCCGATTACGATGCTTCTGTACTACGTGATACCGAAGGAGAAGATAGGGGCTCGCAACATTGTGCTTCTTGCTGCCAGCTTGTTTTTCTACAGCTGGGGAGAGCCTGTATACTTATTCCTGATGCTTTATAGTGCTTTTTTCAACTATTTTATGGCGATACAGATTAATAACGAGCAGAGGCACGGAGGGTCGGGGAAGCGCAACCTCGTATTTGCAGTGATTGTGAATCTTTTAATACTCGGATTCTTCAAGTACTTCGGGTTCCTGATGGAAATAGTGACATCCCTGACAGGATTTCACATCCGTTACACAACACTGGCCTTGCCGATTGGAATTTCGTTCTACACCTTTCAGGCAATGTCGTATATATTCGACGTATACAAGGGTAAGGTGACGCCGCAGTACAACCTTCTTAAATTCTCGCTGTATCTTTCGTTCTTTCCGCAGCTTATTGCGGGACCGATTGTAAAGTACAGGGATGTTGAATTACAGATAGATAATCGTGATACTGATCCGGTAAAGTTTGGAGAGGGTGCATCGAGATTTATTCTCGGTCTGGGCAAGAAGGTCATACTTGCAAATACGTTTGGCTCTCTGTACACGGAGATTTCAGCTTTGCCACATGGACAGTCTTCGGTTGTTCTATACTGGATAGGCATAGCTGCATATACCCTGCAAATATATTTTGACTTCAGCGGTTATTCCGACATGGCGATCGGACTGGGCAGGATGTTTGGATTCGTGTTTGATGAAAATTTCAACTATCCATATATTGCATCCACAATCACAGAATTCTGGCGTAGATGGCATATGTCGCTCAGCACATGGTTCCGCGAATATGTGTATATTCCTCTTGGTGGAAACAGAGTTAAGGTTTACAGACATATTCTTAACCTGTTGATAGTGTGGTCACTGACAGGATTATGGCATGGCGCGAGCTGGAACTTCGTGCTGTGGGGCGCTTATTTCGGAGTGCTGCTGATCTTCGAAAAATACGTATACGGGAAATACTTAGAGAAGATTCCGACATGGTGTAGACATGTCTATGCCATCGTTGTGGTCATGATAAGCTGGGTGTTCTTCAGCATAACAGATATAAGTAAGGCGCTGTCGTATTTGGCGATTATGTTTGGACTGGGGAAGGTGCCATTTATCAACATAACGGCATTATACTACATCAGGACAAATTTCATAATATTGGTCATAGGAGCGGTATGCGCTACACCATACCCAATTGAACGATTCCGGAAATTCTGCAGTCAAAAATCGGCAGCAGGGACAGCGCTTGTATTTGCTGTGCTGATAGCATCGGTTGCCTATCTGGTATACGGATCATATAATCCTTTCCTTTATTTCAGATTCTGACCGCTAAATAGCAGCAAAGATGACAGCCGGTCGTCGGACCTGTTTGGCCGCCGTCGAAGGAGTGAATTTTGAAGAAGCTTAAGAGTTATATAAATAAAATTACGGGTGAGCAGGGGCAAAGCTCCGAGAACAAGACGGCAGCGTATACCGGTGTATTCTTTGTGATTACACTGGTAGCTGTTTTTCTGATCAATATTGTAATTCCGGACAAGTCGTTTTCAGCAGCAGAAAATCGGATGCTGCAGGAATTTCCCCATGTATCCGCATCAAGCTATTTGGGAGGCAGACTGGAGTCTAAGATGGAGAGCTACGTCAATGACCAGTTCCTGATGCGGGGAGCCTTTATCAAGGTGAAATCTGCAATTGATACAACAGAGGGTGAGCTTAAGGCGAATGGGGTATACAGAGCCGGAGCCGGATACCTGATTGAGGATATTGTTATCCCAAGAAAGGAAACAATTGATGGTGCCGAAGCAGCCCTGAAGGACTTTAAGGCGAGATATCCTAATATAAATATGACATTCTTACTTGCTCCAAATGCAGGTAACGTATTGAAGGATAAGCTTCCTGCAACTGTCAGATTAGCGGATCAGAATAAGAGCATGAACTCATTTTACGAAAATATCAAAGCGTTCGGGATTAATACAGTTGATGTGAGGAATATTTTCAAGAAGAAGAAAAACGATGTTCAGATCTATTACAGAACTGATCACCATTGGACAAGCGATGGGGCGTACCTGGCGTACAGGGAGCTGGTGCCGGCTCTGGGTATCGGAGCACCGATTGACTTCAGGAGCAGGATTGTCAAGAACGATTTTGCCGGGACGCTGTATTCAAAGAGTGGATTTACGGGCGGCAGATATGACAGCATCAAGATTAATATTCCAAAGGATGAGAAGAGTGCAAAGCCTTCGGTTATTTACTATGCTGATACCAAGAAAAAGACGACGAAATTCTATCTACTCGGCAATCTGGGTAAAAAGGATGCCTATACTGTTTTTGGCGGCAGCAATCATCCGATGTATACGGTCAAGACCCCTACCGAATCCAATAAAAGACTGCTGTTGATCAAGGATTCATATGCAAACAGTGTGATTCCGATGCTTGCTCAGCATTACAGAGAAATTGTGGTTATCGATCCGCGGTACTATTTTGATAATGTGGATGATTTAATTGGTGCTGAGGGAATTACGGATGTGCTGTTTCTGTATAACGCAAATACCTTTTTTGCGGATGATTCGCTGAGGATGATGCTGAATGAGTGATTTTAGGTAAATAGATGCAGTCGCAAGCGTTGTCAGAGAAGTTCACCGAAAATATCAGTAATCATTTGTTGTCTATCAAAGAATCAATATCATGTGTGATACGATACGAGATATAGTAGCGGTTTTGTCTAAGCATGCATGTGGCATGCACGTGAACCGAAGGAGTATAGGATACAATCCGAGTTATTATGCAGCAGAAACTTATTAACATAATTCTATCAACAAGAAGACGCCGAATTGTCATGATTGCACAAAAAACGCTGGTTTCTATCTTCCCGTTCCTGCTTATCGCGACAATCGTTTTAGTGATTTCTGAGGCGGTCTTCAATGAAGGCGGATATATCAATAACCTGTTTAAAGTCTCAAGCTGGTTCCCTCGCTTCAATCTAATAGACCGGGTTACATCCAATCTGATATCGTTGCTGGGAGGTCTAACAGCTACGATTACCGCTTATTTCGCTGCAAAATACACAGCGAGAGCATATGAACGAAGTGCAGGAACTGCGGGGATCACTGCACTGATTTTCAGCTTGATCGTCAACTCGAGAGAGCTCTTTGCTAAATTTATAAATGATGGTGAACTCACAAGGATTAATTTACCTGTCAACTTTAATCTGTTTATTGCGATATGCATTGGCTATCTGATCGGTCAGATCTTCCGCCTGCTCAGTCCTGCCGGTCACCGGATTGTCGATGACAATTACGTTTATCATCCACGAACCGGCCGCCCGGTTTTTGTATCGATTGCTGTAGCTGTACTGTGTAATGCTTTGATATCACTTGGAACACGTTATAACGTGTTTTCTTATATCGGCACAGTGTTCAGTAATTTCTTCAAGATAGGTTCAGGCGTGCGTCAGGTAGCGGTCGATACTGTGCTGAGGAGTGTGTCCGCGTGGGTCGGCAACAGCTCAGTGTATAACGAAATCGGTTTTATCAGTGATCCGGACGCCATCATCAATCTGAATTCTGCACTGGGAAGCGGAACGACAAGCTCTATACCAAAGCTTTTTACAGATACGAACCTTTACGCGGCATATGGAGGCCTGGCGGGGCTTGGCGGCACTCTGGCCCTGATCGTGGCTATTCTATGGAAATCTGCAAGTGATAAAGACCAGAATATCGGGATAAGAAGCATTTTCCCGGCTCTGTTTAACCATGGTGTTCCGGCGATGGTAGGAATTCCGGTCTTTTTAAATTTAATATACCTGGTTCCGTTTATTGTTGTACCGCTCGTCAATGTGCTGCTGGCAGCAGTTTTGTTGTATTTCAAAATAGTCCCTCCGGCGGTTTATCCCGTACCGGCGGGTACACCTAATATACTGTATGCGTTTGTAGGAACCGCAGGGAGCATACGTGCATTGACGGCTTCCATAGCGCTGTTTGTCTTGGATATATTGATTTATGTTCAGTTCGTCAAGCTGGATAATCGTGTGCATGAGATGCTTTTGAAGGAGGATATGGATGGAAAGGAAAATCGGGATGAAGAAATCGATTAAGCGCACCTTGCTCGGTATACTCCTGTTTGTTACAGTGCTCACTATCCCGTCGTTTACATGGACAAAGAGTAATGTTAAGAATATTGAGACCTTCTACAATTCCCGTTTATCGCCTATTATCATGATTCCGGGAAGCTCGGCGACTGAAGATCGATTTGACAGTCTGGTTGACAAGCTGAATATGAACAGGCAGGAAGACAAACACAGCCTGCTCAAGGTCAAGGTCTGGAATAACGGGAGGATTACATATTCAGGCAGCATCAGCCCTAATGATAATGAGCCTGTCATTGTCGTCGGCTTTGAGAACAACAACGACGGGTATGGGAATATAAAGAAGCAGGCGTCCATGTTCAACTCAGCTTTCAATGACCTGCAGAATAAATATAGCTTTAATAACTTTAAGGGGTTGGGTCATTCCAACGGAGGTCTGATTTATACTGCATTTATTGAAAAATATTTGGGGAGTTATGATGTGGAGCTCAAGCGGCTGATGACCATCGGAACTCCATATAATTTTTCTGAAACAAATATCAACAATAAATCCCAGATGTTAGCGGATTTCATAGCTAATCGGGGGAATATACCCACAGGCATGTCGATGTATTCAGTGGCAGGTACCATTACATATGATTCAGACGAACTGGTGCCCGACAGCAGTGTGAGTGCCGGAAAGTACATCTATCAGGGGCAGGTTGCACATTATACTGAAACGACGGTTACCGGTGAAGATGCTCAACACTCCGATCTGCCGACCAATGATGAAGTTGTTTCTATCATTCAGCAACGCATCGAGGATCCGCAGGATCGTAACAATAAACGCAGACGATAGAGCTTCTTTATCTCACATGGCATATTAATTGTTTTTATAGGCGATAAGGACAAGGCAATTTGCTTCAATTCCTATCTTATTTGCAGCAGGATTTTTGTAATACGCCGACAATCAGATTAACGGATATGACAATTACAGAATATATTCCAACGATAGTCAATGCCATATGTATGAAAAACGACTCCGGCAGCAGATTAATGAGAGCATCGGTATTTGGATCCAGCAGCCAGTAATCATTTTTAAACAGCAAATGATGAAATATGGTAAATGCTTTGTCAAAATTTATAGATATTATCCCTATCAGAGATGCGAAAACGATATTCGTAATAACGCAGGTGAAGACGAAAAGTCTGCATAACGAAGCTGTTATGGAAGGACGGTGGGCCTTAGATTTTGAATTATAAAAAATTCCGGTAGCAATCAAATATGCACTGCTGATTGCGAATATAAGCGCAGACAGCCTTCTAATTCTATAAGATCTCAGAAAGATTCTTTTGACATCACTGAGGTGAAGCTTTTCACGCTCTGTATAAAATTCCTGTAAGCGAGAATCGGCTACAATCTTAATATTATTAAGAGTATTTCGATTTCCTCGCAGATATTCCAGCATACCGTTAAAGGCGGTCATTATGTTTTGCATGTCTATTTCACGATTCAGATTGCCCTGTACTTCATTTTCTTCAAACTGATGCTGATAATACCCCGGAATATGGTATACAGCAATGTCTGCGGCGGTGAACAGAGTTGTTGTCATGAAGGCTAAAGCACAAATGATAGTAATTAGTCTGAGTTTCAAATCCTAATTTCCTTTCTTCCCGTCAATTAAATCTATCATTATCTGCGCATTTCTACAAGTAAATCGGAACATCTCAATAAGAGTAATTACCGAATACAGGGCAGTGCCGAGCTTATTTCGCAGATTCAGTGTTGACAGCTCAAATTGAACACTGCTCGGTGAATCAATACTTATCGACAGGCAGAGGCCGTCATATAGCTAAAAGATGCTGTAATATGACAATTAAATAATTATATGCAAAAGCAGAGAATATGCTTTACAATTAAATTGGATATGATACAATTGACTTACAAACAATTGATTGCAAAATTAAGATTTAATTTAGAGGAGGGCATTACTATGCAGAAGTATGTATGTGACGTTTGCGGATACGTTTATGATCCGGCAGTTGGTGATCCGGATAACGGAATTGAGCCGGGAACAGCTTTCGAGGATTTACCGGATGACTGGGTTTGCCCGCTTTGCGAAGTTAGCAAGGATATGTTTTCCGAGTATGAAGATTAATTAAACAGAGATCAAAAGACTGAATGCGGCAGGGTGCATCCCTGCCGCATTCATCGTTTACAGGTTATGACAACCGTGGTTTCCGCATCCTCCTTCATGGTGATGGTGTTCTCCGTGGTGGTTGCACTGAACATCCGGATTGAATTCCAGTTCATCCTTGAGCAACATCTCGACAGCCTCGTCCGTATTTCCTGAAACTCCGCCGAACAGCTTGATGTCTGCATCTCTCAAAGCCTGTTGTGCACCGCCGCCGATTCCTCCACATATAAGTGTATCGACCTTATTAGCAGTCAGAAATCCTGCAAGTGCGCCGTGACCTGCACCTTTGGTATCGACAACCCGAGATGTAATAACCTTACCGTCTTCCACATCGTAAAGCTTGAATTGTGAAGTTTTACCGAAGTGCTGAAAAATATTTCCGTTGTCATACGTTACTGCAATTCTCATAATTTGATCTCCTTTATCTGTTCTTGTTCCTATGTTGTAATCAACAACGTCATACTGCAGATGCACATGCCCCCCTTCGATCAGCAGAAGCTTGCCGTTTACAATTGCGTCAGCCAGCTTTGTTCTGGCTCTTTCATAGATAGCCGTAACTGTAGTTCTGGCCACATTCATCCTATTTGCTGCCAGCTCTTGATTCAGATGCTCAAGATCAATCAGCCTTATGGTCTCAAATTCATCTACAGATAGAACAATCTGTTCTCCATAAGTTATGCCTTGTGGCTCGAATTGCGTGTATTCAGGCATAGTTTCAACCTGTCTTGATTTGGTTTTTCTTCCGGGCATATTATTCTCCATCCACAATTATTGACATATGTCATTATTATGTTACAGCAGTCTGCATTTAAAGTCAACAATTATGACATATGTCGATAATAGTATTATGCAAATATGCCTCATGGTACGAGAGAATATGCTGTTTGAATTTAATACGCTAAAGTGGTAACATGAACACATATATTACGCTTAAGAATTCAGAGGTGTCATATGAATAAAACCGAATCAAAATGGCTGCATAATTTTGTTACTGCAATCCTATCCCTGGAGACTGAGGAAGAGTGCGAGAATTTCTTTGAAGATATATGCACTATCAAGGAGTTTCAGGATTTGACTCACAGACTTGAGGTCGCTCGGCTGCTATCTGAAGGCAAGGTCTTCAACGAGATCAGCAAACTCACAGGTGCCAGCTCGGCGACCATCACCAGAGTCAACAAGTGCCTCGTATATGGTGCGGGCGGCTACAAAACTGTACTTGAGAAAAATGGAAATTTTGCAGATGGAGAGGTAACAGAAGAACGATAGCATCCAAGTAACGATAGGCTGATAGTAATATTAGTAACAAGATCGAGATAAAAATGAGCAGATTTATTAGAGAATTATATAAGGATTTCAAATCATATATGCCGGGCGAGCAGCCTAAGGATCGCAAATACCTCAAGCTCAATACCAACGAGTCGCCATTTCCGCCGGCTCCCGAGGTCTATCAGGCGATGCGTGATGCAGACATGGAGCAGATGAGGTTGTATCCGGATCCGACGGGGAGCAAGCTCAAGGGCAAGCTGGCGCAGCTATACAAGGTGCAGCCCGGGAATATCTTTCTGTCAAACGGTTCGGACGACATACTCAACTTCGCCTTCATGGCTTGGAACGATTCAGCGGACACCTTGGTAATACCTGACGTCACATACAGCTTTTACGAGGTTGCTGCGAAGCTGCACGAAGTGAATTACGAGATCAAGCCGCTCAAGGAGGACTTGACAGTGGACTGGCAAGGCTACATCGGGATCGGGAAGAACCTCATTCTTCCAAATCCAAATGCTCCTACCGGCATCGCACTTACCCGCGTTCAGATAGAGGCAATCGTCAACTCAAATCCTGACAACGTGATCGTCATCGACGAGGCGTACGCCGGCTTTGGCGCGGAGTCCGCAGTTCCTCTGACGGTGAAGTACGACAACCTGCTGGTGGTGCAGACCTTCTCCAAGTCGAGGAGCTTTGCCGGAGGACGACTTGGTCTTGCAGTAGGAGACGAGGCGTTAATTCAGGATCTAACCAAGATACAGTATTCCACGAACCCGTATGCAGTCAATGCGATGTCACTCATATTGGCGGAGGCGGCGGTCGATGCGGACCTCTACTATCAGGAGAACCTGCAATCGATCATAGAATCGAGAGAGTATACAGCGGAGAGATTGCGTGAGCTGGGCTTCGCGGTGCTGCCGTCTAAGGCAAACTTCCTTTACATCAAGCTGGAAGGCTTCGGAGGGCGGGAGCTGTACGAGAGGCTCAAGGAACGCGGGGTGCTCGTGCGTCACTTTGCTAAGCCGAGGATAGACGATTATATCAGGGTTACCATCGGCACAAAACCACAGATGGATGAGCTTATAGCCGTGATGTCAGAGGTTATCGGATAAGGATACTCTAATAGATTCAAAAGACGAGCAAAATTAGATATTGAACAGGATGTATAGAAACCTTAAGGAACAGGGAAGTACCATAATAATGGTTACGCATGATATGGAGCTGCTAAAATACGCAAGTAGAGTTATCAGTTTGTAAACGCGACTTATTTGCTTATAGCATAAAATTAATAAGAAAATGAACGAAGAGCTAAGCATTTGTTAGCTCTTCAAAATATTTGCAGATCTTTGGTAACAGGACTGATAACTATCCTTCATACTTAAAGCTGTCCATATATCTCAACTTAAAGAGATTGCGCTCATGAAGCGTATCGATGCGCTCCTTAGCTGTCGCATCCTCGATTTCACCGGTGCGTATGTAGCGGTCGAGTACCTCGTAAGTGAATCCGAGCTTGTCCTCATCGGACATTCCGCTCAATCCGTCTGATGGAACCTTTTCAATCAGAATATCAGGTACACCAAGCACTCTGCCCATGGCACGAATTTCTGCGGTTGTAAATGAAGAAATAGGGCTGAAATCTCCTGCCGCATCTCCGTACCTCGTCGAATATCCGACCCAGTCCTCGGAGAGGTTGCAGGTGTTCGCTACTCTGCCGTTCCTGGATTGTCCGACAGCGTAGAGTGTAGCCATTCTGAGGCGTGGAGCGAGGTTGATCAGCGAATCATTGCTCAGTTCACCGATTGCGCACTCGATGTCCTTTACGGCGCCGTTGTATGCGGCCGCTATATTGATCACGTAGTGATTGATGCCCAGGTAATTGACGAGGAGCAGTGCCATATCCATGTCGCTCTGCTCTCCGTTAGGCATCATGATGCCGATTACTCTGTCCTTACCGAGAGCCTCTACCAGAAGTGCGGCGGTAATCGAGCTGTCCTTGCCCCCGCTTATGCCGATAATAGCGTTGCAGTCAGGTCCGTTTTCAGCGAACCAATCCTGAATCCATTTTACCGTTGCTTCTACAGCTTTGCTTGCATCAAAATCCATTGTCGATCCTCCGTAAACCAAATGGGCGTATCGCCCGTTCCAGTATGCCGTTGCAGTATGCGATGATCATTCCGTAGTTCGCAATAGGGACACCCTGCGCATCCGCTTCTCTGAGCCTATACTGCATCTCACGCCTATTAAGCATGCAGGCGCCGCAGTGGATGATCAGCTTGTATTTGCTGAGATCCCCGGGGTATTCGCCGCCTGAGGTCCAGTCAAATTCCACATCCGGCTGCACCTTGCGCACCAGCTTCGGAATCTTGACAGTTCCGATGTCGTTGCACTGGCGGTGGTGCGTGCAGCCTTCGCTGATGAGTACCTTGTCGCCCGCTGCCAGAGTACCGAGGGCAAGCGCCCCGCGGAGCTGCAGCTCCAGGTTGCCCTTTTGTCTTGAAAATATAATCGAAAACGACGTAAGCGGCATGTCTGCCGGGATGTCATTTGCCACTGACTTGAACGCCTGTGAATCAGTTATCACGATATCCGGAGATCTCCCGAGTGCAGCCAGCGCAGACTTTACCTCTGCTTCCTTGGACACCAGTGCCATTGCGCCCTTATCCAGTATGTCGCGGATTACCTGTTGCTGTGGGAGGATGAGTCTGCCCTTTGGTGCAGCTGAATCGATTGGAGTCACCAGCAGTACTACGTCTCCGGCGTTTACAATCCCGTCAGTCAGTCCAATCTCAGGCTCTTCGAACCGGGCGGCGCTGACGATGGCTTGTTTGAGTCTGTCTATACCGGTACCGTTTAGTGCGTTGGTACAGACCGGTGCGATGTCCGCGGGCAGATCGAACTGACTGCGAATCTCGGCCTCTTCAGCACCGCCCTCATATTTGTTAATAGCTACTACAGCAGGGAGCTTGCGCTTTCCGGCTTCCGCCAAAAACTCCCGTGCCATCTCGGGAAATTGCGATTCGTGCCTGGTTGCGTCGAGCACGAATACGGCGAGATCACATTTTCGCAGGATCTCGTATGACTTGTCAACTCTCTTGAGCCCGAGCTCACCCTCGTCATCAAGCCCGGCCGTATCTATGAACAGAACCGGCCCGAGCGGCAGCAGTTCCATGCTCTTGTAGACCGGATCGGTTGTGGTGCCGGCAACCTCGGATGTCAGCACTAATTCCTGCCCGAGAAGTTTATTAACGAGTGAAGATTTACCGGCATTGCGTGGGCCAAAAAGCCCGATTGTAAATCTATTTCCTGAAGGAGTATCGTTTAATCCCATTTTCAAGACCTTTCATCATAATATATTTAATTTTATCACATGTGCAAAGTGCCCTCAACGGAGGGCTGTATGGTGTGGCAGTGCCCTGTGAAGTGGTGTATAATCAATAGACGCATGAGGAGGTAAGCACATGAAAAATGTGAATGTAATAGATATTAAACCGGGCTCCAATATCACTGATTTTTTCATGATTAAGGCGACATCGATAAAGGTCGGTTCTAACGGCAAGGAGTATCATGATCTTACACTCACCGATGCGACGGGGGATCTCTCCGCCAAGAAGTGGGATGTCGATGAGAGCAACGTGGAGTTCCTCAAGTCACTCAAGGTTGGCGATGTGATTAAGGTCAGAGGAACAGTAACCGATTGGAAGGGGCAGACTCAGCTTAGGATAGGACAGATTAGACTGGCTACAGAGGCTGACAATCTCGTGATGAGCAATTTCGTTAAGTCTGCACCGGAGAAGCCGACCGATATGTACGATTACATCATCGGCGAGATTAACGCTATGCAGGATGAAGAGCTCAAAAAGCTTTGTCTGCACCTGTATGAGGGTAATAGAGAGAAGCTCCTGTATTATCCGGCAGCTATGTCCAACCATCACGCTGAATACGGTGGGCTGCTGTATCACATCAAGCGCATGATGATGAGCGCAAATCGCTTGTGCGAGGTATACACCAATCTATCCAGAGATCTTCTGTTAGCCGGGGTTGCGATTCACGATATCGAGAAGCTCAATGAGATCCTGTCTGATAAGAACGGAGTGTCGCCGGGATATTCGTTCAAGGGGCAGATGCTCGGCCACATCGTGCAGGGCATCACTCTTATAAATGATCTGTGTAAGGAGTTCGGCATCGGCGAGGAGAAGGCTGTATTGCTCGAGCACATGATACTCTCTCATCACTACGAACCTGAATTTGGAAGCCCCAAGAAGCCGTTGTTCCCGGAGGCGGAAATGCTTCACTATCTGGATATTGTCGATGCCAGGATGTTCGACATGGAGGAGGGGCTAAAGGGAGTAGAGGACGGAGAGTTCGGAGACCGCGTATGGCCGCTGGACAACAGAAGGCTGTACAAGCGTACGTTCTAGCCCGACTGATCGGAAAGTTTATCACTGATGGCAATGACTGAAACCAAGATCGGCAAGATTACACAAGTTATCTACAATAATGAATCCAACGGCTTCGCAATCTGCCTGTTCGAGACGGAGGACGAACAATTTAAAATCTCCGGGACGTTCCATGCGATCAACAGGGAGATAACGTATAAGCTGGAGGGCTATTTCAAAAATCACCCGCGCTACGGTGAGCAGTTTAACGTGTCCGGATATGAGGAGCAGATGCCGGACGACGCAGAGGGAATCAGAATATTCCTTGCATCCGGGGCGATTCGTGGTATCGGGCCCAATATGGCCGGGAGAATTGTAGATAAGTTTGGCAAGGCGTCACTCGACATAATCGATGAAGAACCTGATGCGTTGCTCTGCATCAACGGTCTGGGTCCCAAGACGGTGGATAAGATAGTCAAGTCTTATCGGGAGTCGCGCGAATTTACCAAGATTTCGCTGGGGCTCGGAGAGTATGGCGTCATGCCGTCTCAGGCGGTCAGGATTTACAAGCTCTATGGGGATAAGTCACTCGAGGTGGTGAGGCAGAACCCGTACACACTGGTGGAAGATATTTATGGAATCAGCTTCAGCAAGGCGGATGAGATCGCCGGTAAGATCGGAATAGAGCAGGAGAGCGAATTCCGTGTACAGAGCGGTATCAAGTACGCGCTGTCAGTATTTGCAGGCAATGGCAGTACGCATGTACCCAAAGACGTGCTGATTGAGAGCTCTATCAGGCTGCTGGATGTATCCGGTGAGCTAATCGAGGAGAACCTGGTGGCGCTGGCTTTTTCCGGTCAAATAGAGACTGACTCGCTGGACGGAGTGCCGGTTGTGTATCAACACTTCTTCTACCGGGCAGAGCAGAGCGTCACCTTCCACATCAAGAGGATAATGAACGGCTTCATGCCACCGACGGCTGCGAATGTCGACAACCTCATCAACGCTGCCGAGGCAGGTGAACGAATCCGACTATCCGGAGATCAGCGCAAGGCGATACGCGCTGCGCTGACCAACAAAATCACCATCATCACCGGAGGTCCGGGTACCGGAAAAACGACTATAATTAATCTCATCGTCAAGATTTTCAAGCAAATGGGTATTTCGGTTGCCCTTGCTGCTCCGACCGGCCGTGCGGCTAAACGTATAACCGAGACTGCGGGCGTTGAAGCGATGACGATTCACAGGCTGCTTGAATACGTGTACTCCGAGGATGATAACCAGATGGAGTTTGGCAGAAACGAAGACAATCCGCTTGAAGAGGACGCGTTTATTGTTGACGAGGCGTCCATGATCGACTTGATGCTGATGGACGGATTCCTGCAGGCGCTGGACAATGACAGCAGACTCATCATCGTCGGTGATGCGGATCAGCTGCCTTCAGTGGGGGCAGGCAACATCCTCCACGATATGATTAACAGTGAATATGTGCCTACGATCAGGCTTGAGGAAATATTCAGACAGGCCGGCGAGAGTCATATAGTTGTCAATGCTCACTCTATAAATAACGGAGAATACCCTGAGTTCAATGGTAAGGATAGCGATTTTTTCTTTATGCATAGGAGCGGTGAAGCGGATATCAGGGACACGATTGAAGAGCTCGTAACAGGCAGACTTGCAAGCTACTACGATTTCGTCAAGGACAGCAGCGATGTACAGGTTCTTACACCTACCAGAAAGGGCGGACTTGGGACGGCCAGTCTCAACGAACTGCTGCAGAGCGTGATTAACCCGGCGATGCCTGCCAGAAATGAGAGAAAATTCGGCAGCAAGACCTTACGAGAGGGTGACAAGGTCATGCAGATACGAAACAATTACCGGATGGAGTGGCGGCAGCTTGGCAGACAGAGCGGACGCGGGATTTTCAACGGAGATATGGGCGTCATCAACACCATAGATACCGACAACGCTAAGGTAATTGTTGATTTTGACGGCAAATTCGTGACGTACAACAACGAGGAATTGGACGAGCTCGAACTGGCTTACGCTGTAACCGTGCATAAGAGCCAAGGCTGCGAATTTCCCGCTGTAATCATCCCCATGTCAGGATTTCCGCCGATGCTGGCTACGAGAAATCTTCTATATACAGCGATTACCAGAGGCAAGAAGCTGGTAATCCTGGTTGGCTCCGAGGAGCGCATGCGGAGGATGATAGATAACAACAGAATAGATGAGCGCTATACGGGACTTGAAGATAGGCTGCGTGAGATAGATCTGGGGCGCGGCCTGACATAGGTCAAGCACAAAATGTGTGCTGAAGGGAAAATCTCCTGCGATATCATTGTATTAAGTGATGTCACAGGAGGTTTTGATTTGAAGCACATAATACTTGACTTGGTGTACCCGGTATCACTCTATTGTATCTGCTGCCACCGATTTGTCGATGAATCCATGCCATACAGTCTGTGCAGCACTTGCCTCAGTAAGCTGCGATGGGCTAATTCCAGGACCTGCGACAAGTGCGGTAAAATCCTAGGAGACCACAATCCGATGTCGATCTGCTATAGTTGCAGGGAACACGGGCATTCATTTGACAGAGGATATACATGTGCGGAGTATGGGATGTACGAAAAGGAGATAATTTTCAATCTCAAGTATAAGCATAAGACTCATATTGCGCCGATTATAGCGGAAATCATGCACGACAGGATGGACGCCGTCGTGATGGAAGAGTATCCGGATGTGATAATTCCGGTTCCGATGCATGTTAACAAGGAGCGGAGGCGCGGATTCAATCAGGCTGCGTTGATTGCCAAGGATTTTGCGCGCCTCGAAGGTATGGAATACAGGGGAGATCTCGTCCTGCGCAGCAAAAGCACAAGGGTGATGAAGAGGCTATCACCGGAGGAAAGACTTAACAATGTGAGGTCGGCGTTTGAGCTGTACGAAGGAACCCGGCGATATATTTCCGGCAAAAATATCTGTGTAGTTGATGACATCTATACGACTGGAGCTACTGTTGACTCTATGGCTAGGCTTCTCAAGGGGGCGGGCGCGACGCGGGTCGATGTGATGACATTTGCGGCGGGCGCGGACATGATTAAGGAAGAGGCTATCTGATTGTAAATACGAGGTCAAAAATGATATTCTAAAGCATAAGGATATGCAAGGTCATGTTCGTGGTTGAAAGTCCAAGCCAGCTACGGGCAAAGGGATCCACGTAAGCTGCTGCGGGGACGGCAGTGATCATGGCGTAGTTTAGAAGTAAGTCCTCCGAGAAACTCGGGTTAAGGCAAGTGTGGGGTCAAAGACCAGGTCGAATGACCGTGCCGTATCCTTTATTTTTATTGAGGCAATTCAGGGAGAAACAACATGGAATACAGGATTGAGCGAGATACTATGGGCGAGGTCAAGGTGCCGTCAGATAAGCTGTGGGGTGCTCAGACGCAGCGCAGCTCCATGAATTTCAAGGTAGGCAGGCACATGCCTGTCGAGATTATACGTGCTTTTGCGTATCTCAAGAATGCAGCAGCCTGCGCCAATATGGAGCTTGGAAAGCTGGCGCCGGAGAAGGCTTCATACATAATGATTATCTGTGATCAGATACTTAACGGTGAGCTTGACGACCAATTCCCGCTCGTAGTATATCAGACTGGCAGCGGCACACAAACCAATATGAATGTTAACGAAGTCATTGCCGGAAGAGCGAGAGAGATGGCCGGCATGGCGGTGCTCCATCCAAATGACGATGTAAATATGTCTCAGAGTTCCAACGATACTTTCCCGACAGCCATGAGCATTGCGGCGGTGTTTGTTATGGAGGATAGAGTTTTGCCTGCACTGTCTCAGATGATTGAGACGCTCAAGGGGCTGGAAGAAAAATACATGAATGTAATTAAAACCGGCAGGACTCATCTGCAGGATGCTGTTCCTATGACCTTTGGACAGGAGGTCAGCGGCTGGCGTTCAATGTTTGAGCACGATTACTGCAATCTTGAGAATTCCCTTGCCGGGTTGCGCGAGATTGCTCTAGGAGGAACAGCTATCGGTACAGGGCTCAACGCACCTGCCGGATTTGCAGAACGAGCTGCCGGTGCGTTGTCTGACCTGACAGGGAAGGCATTTGTGACTGCGCACAACAAATTCCATACACTCAGCTCCAAAGACGCATACGTATTTGCACACGGCGCACTCAAGGGTTTGGCAGCAGATCTGATGAAGATGGCTAACGATATAAGATGGCTGTCCAGTGGGCCTAGGTGCGGATTGGGGGAGATTCATATCCCGGAGAACGAACCGGGAAGCTCAATCATGCCGGGCAAGGTTAATCCGACACAGACTGAATCAGCGACTATGGTTGCCGTAAGGGTTATGGGCAACGATACGGTAGTTGGCATGGCAGCTTCACAGGGTAATTTTGAACTAAATGTATTTATGCCTGTACTTATCGATGCCTTTATTGAATCGGCAAATTTGCTGGCTGACTCGCTGATTTCGTTAGACGAACATTGTGTTTGCGGGATAACAGTTAATGAGGACAAGATGAATGAAAACGCGAGTCGCTCATTGATGGTAGCGGCAGCCCTCAATCTGTATATAGGGTATGAAAACGCTGCAAAGGTTGCCAAGAAGGCACATGCAGATAACTCGACGCTCTGCGAAGCGGGAGTTTTGCTGGGGCTATTTACAGCTGAAGAGTATAGCGAATGGGTAAATCTGGCAGAGATGGCAAGAATTGATAAATAGGGAGAAGAGAGAATGGATAATAACGAACGTGATATTTATTACTGCCAGCTGCCGCTGGTCAAGATGCTGTGCAGCAAGTGGGCAGAGGCGCATCCAAACCGCAAGCGTGCTAATCGCACAGTGCTTGCAGCAATTATACTCGGATTCGGACTGATTTTAGCAGTGCTGTACTATTTAATTAAGAATCCGAATGCTTCACAGTGGTACCTGCACATCTCAATTTGGATTGCGGCGCTGTTAATCTATTTGTCAGGAAGACGCCGTAACGCAGAGAGTAACCCTCCCTTTAAGGGATTGCTCAATGTTAGATATGAGATGAGCGATGAGGGGATTTATTATATCTATCAGGAGAGGCTCACTGTATACACTTATTTTATAGCAGATAGCGACATCGATGAAATCGTGTACGATGAAGATTTCCAAGTGCTGCATATTATCGGAAAGGGCGAGGTGACGGCACAGACTAGAAAGGGCGCGACGGAACCTAAGCCTGTAAATGAATACTACTGCTTGTTGCCTTATGATAAATTTGATATCGACGATATCCTTGGGCCTTATGGCGAGATGATTAAAAAGGTGCACGGGGATTTGCGCAGAAAGTTTGCTGCAAAATAGGCTTAGCTTATAGGGCAAAAAGGAGCTATCGAGCTATCTGTCCGAAAGGCATTGGCAAAGCCGCTGCAATCGTTGAAATTTCAATGACTTCAGCGGCTGTGTCGTTTTGAAATAAGATATGGGGCGAATATCTTGAATGATATTCTATATTGAGACTGTCAATAGGGTCGCCAATTTCGGTGAGACTCTTCTCTAACTGCCATAGAAGGCTAATTTACAGAAAAAATCCCCCACCTCAAAGCATCTCATACACTCGGTGAATAAAATGTGCCGATTATGCAGCACTTGATAGCACCTGCAATCAGTAGCTTCTTCATCGAGCTTCACTCACACTTCACTGTCAGTTGAATCGTTTGTAGTACTTCCCGTTAAAACGCTTCTGCATGTTGATCGGCGGTTTACGATTGACATTGGCTTCTACGATGAACCCGAAGTACCTATAAATCTTTTTGTAAAGAGATTCTTGATCTATGATTTTGATGTCTATTTCATCTAGCCCTGTTGAGCTATCATAACCATATTTTATTTTAAATGCTTCATTGAAATAGTAGCTTTTATCCATGACATCATAATAAATATAACGACTTTTTTTCTCTGCAGTATTGTAATTTATGATAACTCGTTCACTATCTGTAAATTTACATTAAAAACTTTTCTTTTCCCGTAAATACATATAGAAGGTATAATTGAAGCCCGACAAGAATCCCGCTCCAAGGTATCCGCCTCTTGATAGATCCCGTGAACCGTTTAACCCTACCATTCCCGGCGTAGTATCATAGATAATACCGTCTTGTTTTGCTAAATTAGACGACTCCGGAATTAATCCCACGAGATTGGCGAGGTCGGTTGCTACACCTTGTGCGGTATCTATGTCATAAGATATGAAGCTGAGCACTACGGATTGCTCATTCGTAGTGCCGTGTTCCACTATTCTGTAGTTTATAGAAATATTGTTAGCGTTAT
>ERZ772940.67-NODE-67-length-65162-cov-5.61557_pt1 | contig 65162 bp, 56 predicted proteins | sample MGYA00511682_ERZ772940 | MGnify/ENA primary metagenome ERZ772940 (study PRJEB29015, sample SAMEA2737922) | human oral metagenome | biome: human oral; feature: human-associated habitat; material: dental | place: China | collected 2031 ... | reverse complement strand
GACCATTAATTACGCCGGCTGCTACATCAAGACTGCCGACGAGACAGCAGGGCAATCACAGCCGGGCAAGTACCGTGAAGTCAGTCAGGTCAAGCAAGCCACCATTCGCTACGATAAACTCAACCCAGCTAACAACTCCTATGGTGATAATCAAAAAGATGAGGAGTGGCTACTCTTCATCGCCGTTGCCACAGCCATCATTAGTGCTTTGCCGCTGGGCATCGGCTTCGTTGGGCTAGTTGCTATCCATCGGGCTCTCGAGATCGAAGAGGATGCTCTGGAGGAAGACCAGCGAGCCGCTCGCAAATCGAAAGCGAAGACAGAGAGGGATTAGTTCGTGACGCACAGCACCAGCCGTCGCCTCATCGGGATAATGTTTCGTCCCGCTTGTCAGATCTTGATCCTGATCGGACTGGCCACCTTACTGCTATCCGTCGTCACCATCTGGCAATACCAAGCCTCGACCAGGCGCACCAAGGAGACAAATGCCCGGGTAATCAGTGTGAATAAGATAACCGGTATCGGCGACGACGAACGTGGTCGCAACAATCAGGCCTGCCAAGTAGATTATCGCTTTCGGATCAAAGGCGATGAGTACACCGCCATCCTAGGCTATCGCGGCGAACCGACCACCGATAAATGTCGCCTCCATAGTGGACAGTCAGTCAAGATCAAGTACGACCCGAATCACCCTGCCAATAACGCTTATCTGCCCGACCACCAAAACTCGGGCAAGAAGACGCTCCGCCAAACTATCTTTGCCTCTGGCAGCATTGCCGCAACCGGCATCGTACCCATCATTATCGGGATGGTCGGACTACGCATCGCCAAGCACCGACATACAGAGCGTTGGCTCAGTCGCATCTCAGCCAGCCACGGTGAAGATGGAGAGCCTAAGCCGCAAACAGATGACACTACCAACCAAGCAGAACACGACGCCAAGCCGACCGACCAAGCAGGAACGGAAGCTACTAAGCCGAAGATCGGCAAGGCTAAGAAAACCGCCAAAACTGCACCAAAATCCGGCAGCAAATCAAATAAGAAAAGTGCTTAGCTGGTCTGCAAGCGCCGATAGCTAAACTTGACGCTAGGCCGCCAGCTACCCACCGCCGTGGGGTCGTATTGCTTGATCACACCGCAGGTCACTTCTCCTATTTGTACTAGGGCGGGGCAGTAGGGTGCCATCGTCTTGTAGTAGAAGAGGTCTTCGCTGGTCACCACCATTCTACCCGGAAACATAGCGTTAAACTTGTCTCTAGCGACAGTGTCGAAATACGCTTCGTCGTCATGGGGTGGCAGGTACTTCAGCGCTTTTAGTCCCATCCGACTAACGATTTTGCGGGCGTCTCGCAAAGTTAGACGCATCGGCGAATCAATGAAGCAGTATAGCTGGTGCTTCTCGCTCAGAAAGACAGTCGCCACGGCACTGCGACCGGCCGGTATCTGTCGGACGATGATCGACTGAATCTTAGTATCCAGCTTGAACTCCTCATAGATACGGCGCTCTAAGCTAACTTCATCGTACAGCTGATCATTCATAACTACCGTAATTTTAACATATCCGGCGCTGACATATGGTGTTATTATGGTTATGAGTAGTGTTGTCTGTTTGGTCTTTCATGATACTACAAACATAGCACTACTCGTTTTGCTTGGAGATTAGGTAGGGTTATGCGACAAAGCCAATAAATATATCGCTGGATTTAGAAAAGTATGTAATTACATTCAACAAAATGACGGAGGACTATTGCGTGGAAACTGAACTAGAGCTAACTTATCTGGTTAAATCAATACCGAAAGAGGTTGCCGGTGTATCACCCAGCCATCTGCTGGATATCTACATTCCTGATACCCCGGGTCATGCTCATTTGCGTTTACGCCGGCAGGATAACCATTGCGAGATAACCAAGAAGACGCCCATCAAGGATGGCGACGCCTCGGCTCAGGTAGAGCAGACCATTAGCCTGAGTAAAGATGAGTTCGAGGCACTTGCTATCGCTAGTCAAAAGAGAGTTGCTAAGGATCGGTATAAGATGCAGATTGACGATAGTAAAGCCGAGCTTGACGTTTTTGCCGGCAAGTTAGCCGGGCTAGTGCTAATTGATTTCGAATTTGATTCGCTTGACGCCAAGGCGTCGTTCACTCCGCCTGACTTTATCTTGGCAGATGTTACTCAAGAAGACTTCATCGCCGGCGGTTTGCTGGCCGGCAAGAGTTATGAAGATATCGCTCCCGAGCTGGCTAGATTTAGCTATCAGCACCTGCACTTATAGCAATCGTTTTATCTTTTTTGCGTACAACAGCTTGCGCCATAGGGCAGCTATCTTTATTAGATAGCCCAAACTGGCTGGCAGCTAGCATTTATAAGATAATATACACGTGATATAGGGCTCATCTCAATGAAGATGGGGTAGAATATAGTCATGGATTATGAAGCTGAGTTTAGTAGGCGTCTCAAAGGATTAAATGCCCAGCAGCGGCAAGCCGTCGATATCATCAGCGGCCCCTTGATGGTGGTGGCCGGACCGGGTACCGGCAAGACTGAGCTTCTCGCCGTGCGGGCAGCCAATATCCTACATCAGACCGACGCCGACCCGTCAAACATCCTCTGCTTGACCTTCACCGACTCCGGCTCGGCTAATATGGTGAAGCGCCTGGCTCAGATCATCGGCTCGACGGCTTATCAGGTAGAGATCCAAACTTTTCATAGCTTCGGCTCGACGATTATCGGGCGCTTTGGCGAGTATTTTTACAGTGGCGCCAATTATCAGCCGGCCGACCAGCTGACCCAGGCCGAGATTCTGACTGAAATCATAGCCGGGCTCAGCTACGACAACCCCCTAGCCACGCTCAACCCTAGCGGTCAGCCAATCTACCTAAAGACTATACAGAAGCTCATCAGCGACTTTAAGAACTCGGGTCTAACCCCGGATCAGCTGGAAGAGCTGGTTGATCAAGATCTGGACTTCTGTACCGATATAGAGCCCACCATCAACGAAGTATTTACTAAGAGCATCAGCAAGAAAACTATTTCTAAGTGCGATGACCTACTAGTCGAGCTGCGCCGACTCGCCACAGAGACCCCACCGTTAACCCAAGCCATTACTCCGACCCTAGCTCAGATCATGGCTAATGACTTAGCAGAGGCCTACACTACAGCTAGCGAAGACGACAGCACCAAGCCAATCACCGCCTTCAAGAATCGCTGGGTCGGTAATAGTGACAACGGCGCTAAGACACTCAAAATCACCGAGCATTGTCGTAAGCTGAAGTTTGCCCTGGACATCTATCGTCAATACTTGATTAAGATGGACGAGCGCCAACTATACGACTTTAACGACATGATCCTCCGGGTGATTCAAGCGATCACTGAGCATCCCGGGCTAAAGGCCACCCTGCAGGAGCAGTACCAGTATGTCATGGTCGACGAATTTCAGGATACCAACGAAGCGCAGATGCGCCTGCTTCGTCTACTGACTGACTATGACGATCAGCCTAATCTAATGGTGGTAGGTGACGACGACCAGGCCATCTATCGCTTCCAGGGAGCAGATATCGGCAATATTCAGACCTTTACTCGCCGTTACCCTAAGTTGCGCCAGGTCAACCTGCAGACTAATTATCGTAGCGGCACCGCCATCATCAAGCTGGCAGAGCAAGTAGCCGGCGATATCACCGAGCGCCTTACTAATGTCGACGGCACTCCTAAGCAGCTAGTGGCTCATCATAGCGACTACAGGTGCCGGATTGATTGGACGATTGCTACCAGCCAAGCCAGCGAATTTAGCTATGTTGCCAGCAGAATCAAACAAGCAATTGATCAGGGGGCGAAGCCGGCCCAAATCGCCGTCATCGCTCGTCGTCACAAGAGCCTGGTTCAGCTAGCTGACTTCCTGACTACTCTCGATATTCCCTTTACCTATCAGCATCAGCAGAACGTCTTTGATTCCGAGTTGATCAAGCTGCTGCTTAACTTAGCCCGAGCGGTAGTCTGCATCGCTCACAATAATGTCACCGACGCCAATGCTTATCTGCCACATATTATTGCCAGCCCGGCTTTCGGCATCAGCGGGGAAGAGTTTTACCAGATCAGCCTGGACACCGAGGCGCAGTGGGGCAATTGGTTTAAGGCTATCGCTAAGCACCAGCCCCGCCTAATCAGCTGGCTCAAAGAGCAGGCGCAACGCTCATTGGATAGCCCACTAGAAGTAATGTGTGCCGAACTGATGGGGATTGCCGGACTACCGAACGACGAAGATGATAGAGAAGTAGACCAGCCGGACGACCCGGTGTCTTCAGCCGGAGAAGAGTATCGCTCGCCAATTTACCGGTATTATTTCGGAGCAGATAAGCTAGCCCAAGATAGCCTAGCTTACTTAAACTTCCTCGGCGACTATACCACTCTGAGCCAAGCCCTGGAACAGTACCAGCCTGACCGCAAAAACACTCTGAGCGACTTGCTGAAATTTGCCGACAGATATCAGGCGCTTAACGAGAGCCTCAGCTCAGTCACCACTTACGGTACTGCCGAAGGTGTCCAGCTAATGACCGCTCACAAAGCCAAAGGGTTAGAATTCGACACCGTCTACCTGATAGACGCCGAGAGCGAGGAGTGGGGGAGTAAGTGCAGAGAGAAAAATGCCATGATCAAGCTACCGCCCAATCTGCCCCTTGATAATGTCGGCACTACCGACGACGAAAAGCGCCGTCTGTTCTTCGTCGCCATCACCAGAGCCATGCGCCAGCTTCATCTATCATCACACTCCAGCCAGGGCAACAAGGAGCTGAATCAGCTGGAATACGCCCTAGACTACATCCCTGTGACTAGCCTAGATGAGCCGGATACGCCTGAAGCGACCAAGGAGCTAGCCACCAGTGCTTTTAGCTTCCTCCTAGACAGTAGTCTCGACCAAAAGTCGCTCCTAGCCGACCGATTGAGCAGCTACTCCTTGTCAGCCAGCGACCTGAACGCCTTTACTGACCTGACTTATGGTGGTCCCGAGCGATTCTTACTCGACCGGCTCCTGCGCCTACCCGGAGTTCAGACTGTTAATCAGCTATTCGGTACTGCCATCCATGCCGTCATGCAGAGCCTGCACAACTACGCCGGCAGCGAAGACCACCCCGGCAAGCTACCACCGATCGAGCAGACCTATCAAGTCTTTCAAACTAGCTTCCGTACCACCAGCTTAGATGAAGCCACTGCCCGAAAATGGTCAGCCAAAGGTCGGGCGATAATAGACGTCTACTATGAAAAGCGCTCCGAGAGCTTTCGCCCTAATCAGCGAGCCGAGCTCAGACTGGAGACGACTATCTCTGACGGCGTGAGGCTAAACGGCAAGCTGGACGCCGTCGAATTAGATAGCCACAAACGCCAAGCTATCATCACCGATTACAAGACCGGCAAGTCTTTCCCCAGCTTTAGCTCGATCAATAAAGATAGCATCCACGCCTATGCCAACCAGCTAATGTTTTACAAACTACTCTTTGAAAGTTCGAATCAGTATCATGACTGGCAAGTCACCGAAGGGGTAATCGAATTCGTCGTACCGGACCCTAAGACCGGACAATTGATCGCACCGGTATTTGACTACGGCCGGCTAGCCGATATGGCAGAATTCACCAAGCTGGTTCAAGCGGTCTATAGGAGAATCGTTAGCCTTGACTTCCCGGATGTTAGCCAGTTCGCCCGGTCGCTAACCGGCACTAAACAGTTCGAAAGGTGGCTAATTGAACACGATTAACTTCTGGACTAAGTTGCCATCACCCTTCAGCGTGCTTGCCCCGATGGAAGATGTGACCGATATCGTCTTTCGTCATGTCGTCGCTCGGGCGGCTCGCCCCGACGTATTCGTAACCGAGTTTACCAATACCGCCAGCTTCTGCAGCGAGCAAGGCATTTTCTCCACCATCGGTCGTCTGACGCACGACGCCGGCGAAGCACCCATCGTGGCTCAGATCTGGGGAACTGAGCCCGATCACTTCGCCACCATGAGTCACGCTCTCAGAGGGCAGGGCTTCGACGGAATAGATATTAATATGGGTTGCCCCGCTAAGGATGTAGTTAAGATCGGTGCCGGCTCAGGTATGATCGGTAATTGTCAGCTGGCTCAGCAGATTATCGCCGCTACTAAGGAGGGCGGACTACCGGTGTCAGTCAAAACCAGGCTGGGGCTAACGAGAGTAGCGGAGTGCCGGGATTGGATTACCTTTTTGCTTAGCCGAGGGCTAGCCTGCCTAACAGTCCATTTGCGTACCCGCAAGGAGATGAGCAAAGTCCCGGCCCACTACGAGCTGATCTCCGAGCTGGTCAGTTTGCGAGACCGGCTATCGCCACCGACCAGGCTGGTCATCAACGGTGATATCGCCGACTATGCCCGGATCACTGCGCTCTATCATCAGTATCCCAGCGTAGATGGCTACATGATCGGACGAGGTGTCTTCGCTAATCCGTTTTGCTTTGACCACTCCGGCAGACCGCACAGCCGGTCTGAGCTGCTTGATCTATTTCTCTATCACTTAGATCAGTACGATAAATATCGCCAGATCATGCCCGCCGAGCGACCCGAGCTAGTCCGCAATTTCGACTCGCTCAAGCACTTCTTCAAGGTGTACATTCGTGATTTTGATGGCGCCGGCGACTTACGAGCGAAGCTTTACACTTGTAAGTCTACCGACGAAATCAGACAAATACTGGCCGAAGTTCGCTATATCATAATATAGGTATAGCTTCAGCGGTACTTATTCGATAAATCGAATTCACTATAGATCGTATGTCGTTTTATCTATTGTGCATATATGTACAGTTTCATCCCGTGCTATGGACTGGTTGAAATTATGTCAAAATAGCATCAGTTGCTCGCTAGGTAATTCCAGCTCAATAGGTTCGGTGATTTTTTGAGCACGGTAGCCGATGTATCTCTTTAGGTTATACGCTAGCAAATTACTATCATATTCAGTGATAATGATTTGTCCGATAACACTCAGGACTTGTCCGACCAGCTGTGGCTGATCTTTCATTAACACAACACTAGTGAGATCGACGTCGGTGGTCTGGAAATAGTCTTCACAAGTGATTAATTCGGCCTTTGGGAATGAAACACCAATCTTCTGCTCTATCTCTACTAGCGTTCTACGTAGTGACTGCTCAGCGCTAGCCTGGTCAAATACCTGTTTGACTAATTCAAACTTTTTCTGCATCGGCACAGCTTCCAATATACCTTCAAGCTTGGCGATTTTCGCCTCATATTGCCGGGCGATCAGCGCCGAAGAAAACATCTCCAACTTCAATGCCAGCCGCGCTCCCTGCTCTAGTAGCCGCCGAATGCCGCGCTCTTCCTGCGAGATACCGACTTTGATAACTCCCGGCGCGAAATATGCCAGATAGACGAAGTGCGGATTTTGATTAATCTTTTCTTGCTGTGCCGACACGGAATCGGCATTATAAAACGCAGGATTAAAACCAGTCCGATCACGGCATTTCAGGCAGTTTTCATATTTGCCGTTAACTGTGGCGGAATCTGGACAAATTTGGCTACTGTGATTCTCAAAATCCACCCAGCCAGTGCAATATTTGGTCGAGAAGTCAAATTCAAGCGATAAATCTTGTCCAAACAATTCCCGCCTCCTAATCTCACCGCCAATCTGACAGTCGATAAACGGCTGGTTATCGACATTAAAACTGACATAAGTTAGTAAAAAATCGTCTGACATAACACAATTATGTTAATTGACACAATTATATCAAAAACCGCCCGCAGGCACGGACGGCGAGCAGTACTTACCTATTGAGACTAATGGTGAAATCCGTTTGTTGCCGTCAGGAGTAAAGGTGAAAGTGATAGCAACCTATGACCAACAGCCAATAGCTATTCTCCACCAAGACAAATACTACCAGCTTAAGCATATTGGCAGCAACAAACACTATGTAGCACCTGGCTCCAACCACCCATGGAGAAGATTTGTCTATGGCTCTAAGAAGAGAGTTTAAAAATAGTTGTCAATTAACAAGGGTACTTGAAAAATCAATAAACTAGGCGTACAGTTACAGCGTAATTACTCGATACCGAGATAAACCTAAAAACAACAAAAAATAATACAAGAATCTACGATATAGTGTCAGAGGAAGTAAGCAGAAGCTTTGGACTAGCAATAAACGAAGGGGGGGTAATATAATGCACTCAGCAGAATATCGTCACACTGAGACCTGGCCATATCATATTTCGGCAGGCGGGGTAGTCTATCGTCACCGAGAGGGTCAGTTGGAAGTGACAGTGCTCTACCGCAATCGACCGGATGGACGGCACTATCATCTGCCGAAAGGCACTTTACACCACGACGAGACGCTGGAGGGCGACGCTCGACGAGAGGTGTTGGAAGAGTCGGGCATACGAGCTGAGATAAAGGGTTACCTGGGTGCTTTCACCGATGATTTCATGAAAGACGGCATCCACCTCAATAAGACTACTCACTATTTCGCCATGATCCCACTGGAGAATACCGGCAAGCATGATGCCGAGCACGATGGCGTCGAATGGCTGGAGTTCGATAAAGCTCGAAAGCTGCTGGAGTCAAGCGAACCGATGAAAAAGGAGTATATCATCCTGGATCGCTTGCGAGACTTCTTGGATAAGTTTGAGCATACCGCATAGCCCCCTGATAGATAAAGATTTCTCAATGATGCTTCCGCTAGTCAGCCCGATCTTTGCGACTGCGCTATAATATAACCACACTGGAGGAGGGGATAATGACAAGTGACTATATCAAGGGATTGAACGACGAGGTTAAGGCGTATTACCGGGTGCTTAGCCCCGAATTTCCCGGTTGGTTGACCGAATATATCGACACCCCGGCTATGAGGCGCCTCGAAGGGACCGGCATGAACTGGGGGTCAGACCATACCGATCTCTACCACAATAAGTATTGGTACTCCAACCTTACCCATAGCATAGGCGTGGCGCTGATTGTCTGGCACTACACCGGGGATCGTAAGCAAACCCTGGCCGGGCTATTCCATGACATCGCTACGCCGACTTTCAAGCACTGCATCGATTTCTTTCGAGGTGATTATCTGAAGCAAGAGGCGACCGAAGTCGAGACCTCGCAGATGATCAATGATTCTCCCGAAATCATGCATCTACTCAAGCGTGATCACATCAAGCTGAGCCAGGTTGACGATTACAAGCTTTATCCTATCGCTGATAATGATACGCCGAAGCTTTCGGCTGATCGTTTCGAATATTCCTACTCAGCCGGACTGGTGCTTAACCGTGTCTGGGAGATAGATCAGATCAAGCGGACTTACGGCGACGTTATCGTGCTACAAAATGAAGAGGGGGCTGACGAACTGGGTTTTCAGCACCTGCCGGTGGCTGAAGAGTATATCGCCACCATCTCCCAGCTGTGGCCGTGCTGGGTCGAAAATCGTCACAAGTTAACTATGCAGTTCATCGCCGACGCTCTCAAGCGGATGGTTAAGCAAGGGCTACTCCAACCAAGCGACTTCTACCGTTACAGCGAGGATGAAATCATTAGCCGGATCCTGAATAGCAGCGACGAGTATTTAGTGAGTCGTTTCCAACAGTTCCGGAAAGCAAAGCGGGTGTACAGTAGTGATACTCCAGTGTCAGGGAAGTACTGCCGAAGCATCGTCACCAAACGACGCTATATCAATCCGCTCGTCCTATCGGGCGACGGCACGGCACGACGAGTCGACGACCTCTCGGCGAAGGCTAAGCAATGTCTAGACGACTATCTAGCCTACCGGCCCGGCCGGTACGCCTATCTCGACTTCGACTTCGACCCGGACTATCAGCTGGACTAGGTTGTTGGCCCTAAATGCTACAATATGGATATGCTAAAGGCTAAGAAATCACACCGAAATAAAACTGGAAAAATGGACTCGAGGACATCTGGTTCGCAACCAACAACAGTCAATGGACATTTAACCTAGACGACGTGAAGATTCGGAAAAAGTCATCGCCCCGTACAGAGAGAATGGCGAGCCGAAAGATTGGCAAGCAACCAAAAATGGCAACTTCCGAGACACCTGTCCATCGAACTTCTGGGATGATTGTACAATTCCATATTGGTCAATGTCTGAAAACACCGCCCATCCAACTCAAAAACCAGAGAAGCTAATTGCCAAAATGATTTTAGCTAGCTCAAACACAGGGGATGTGATCTTTGACCCCTTTCTAGGCAGCGGAACGACTTCCGTAACTGCCAAGAAACTTGGTCGTAAGTATATTAGCATCGAGCTCGACAAAACCTATTGTGCCTGGGCGGAAAAACGATTGGAGATGGCGGATAGCAACAATTCTATCCAAGGATATACAGATGGTGTTTTTTGGGAACGTAATACCCTCAGCGAGCAGAAGAATACTAAAGAAAGCCTACCAACCAAAAAAATAACGAAAGACAAACTTTTTTAATATAATTCCTGGTGGGCGGGGAGGGACTTGAACCCTCACGATATTACTATCAGCAGATTTTAAGTCTGCAGCGTCTACCAATTCCGCCACTCGCCCTAACGCTTCTATTCTAGCACACCATAGCACTAAGCAACGCCGTATTTATTGGCAAGCAACAAATAGGTATGTAATACCTGATAAGCTTTAGTGTCCCGGATAAAACTGCGTTCTAGTAGGCACTTCGCCGCATTAGCATGGAGTTTTTTAGAAAAATCGGGGACAACTCCTGTGTCACCGGTGATCTGTTCGGGAAATAAGCGAGATATCAGCTTAAAAACGTTCACATCCACCGGAAATGATGGGCGATTAAGTCCTAACAGCAAGAAACAATCGGTCGTTTTAGCACCCATACCATTTAACTTGAGCAGTCTATTCCTGGCATCTTCCAGACATGAACGGTAAAGCCTGTCTATATGATAATCAAGATTATTATTAAACTGATCTAGGCCATTTGTAATCCAAATACTTTTCTGCTTGGACATACCGGATGGCCTAATGATTCCTCTTATTGTATCAATGTCCAGTTGCTTTAGCGCATCCACATTGCCATTTGTCTCGGTGATTAGCCTGTCGGTTACGACCTGCTCTGTACTCAACGTACAGCGCAAAGAAACAATAATTGAGACAAAGGTAAACTCCGGCGGTAATCTTTTTCTAGTTAGTGTGTGACCGGGACGAGGATATGTCTGGTGATCGACGAAAGAGTAATGATCGGCAACGTCCTTAGCTATGTCAAGCAGAGTGGCTCCAGCTTGATCATTGGGGACAACATCCGATAAAATCCTCTTTGCCGCATCGTCAGTCGATATGATGTAGCTAGGATCATTAAAAGTGCTAGCCTCTGACATATTCATCATTTAATTACGACGATGGTATCACTTTTATGTTGATTGGGTCTAGCCGATACACCAAGCATGGTGGACTAGTACACTTATTAGCGGTCGGGCTCGTTTTGGTATAGAATAGTATCAGATGAACGAGCAAGATAGTGAAGAATACCTGATCCCTAGATCGTCAAGTCAGAAGGTCATCCAGCCGCCCGAAGCAACGCCGGTGGTTAATTATCCGTACGACCGGACTCATCAGCCAACTTCACATCCCGTTCAGCCCGCCCCGATCAAGCCGACCAAGCGAATGAAGGATAATCAGACAGTGACTTATTCCGCCGATGCCGAGCCAATGACCAATACCACCCGTCTTCAGAATCACATCTATCACGACGCCCAGCTGGCCGCCGATCAGATCTTATCTGCTGAGCGTCGGCAAGCCCAAGAAAAACAAAAGGAGAGACAGGCCCAAGACTTAGCTCGCCAGCGCTACCACCAGGCGTGGCAGAATTATTATCAGAAGTACTACGAGAATTACTACATAGCCGCCCTGCAGGAACAACAAGCTCGCTTCGCCAAGCAGCAAGCCGCCGTAGCCGATAGTCGCCAAAACGACGGGGTGCTTGACCAGAGTGAAGTTCAGCACGAACTCAAATCGGAGGTACTGGAGAAGGTCAAAGAGACTGCCGAGCAGGCGAAGCGACACTGGTGGTTCTGGCCGGCGATCAGTGCAGTGGTGGTAGCACTAGTCTTCCTCTTCTTGCAGTACAACAGTGTAGTGATGGCCGGTGTGGTCAGTTTTATCAGCCCGGGTGATTCATCGACCCAGACGATCATCGTTGGCAGCGGCAGCAATCAGCCAATTAGCACCAGTCCCCACGTGATCATCCCTAAGATCAACGTCAACGCTCCGGTCGTTTATGGCTTGACCGACCTCAGCGAGAATAATGTCCAGGTCGCCCTACGCAATGGTCCGGTCCATTATCCGCTGGCCGGTGCGACCGCTACGCCGGGGCAGAAGGGAAATACTGTCATCTTGGGTCACAGTAGTGCTGATGTCTTCGCTCCGGGTGACTACAAATTCATCTTCGTCCAGCTGAATAGACTGGCGCAAGGCGACTTATTCTACCTAGACTACGGTAAAACTCGCTACGCTTACAAGGTGGTCGATATCAAATCGATCTACCCGAATCAGATTGACCAGGTCAATCTTGGCTCGTCTAAAGCCTATGCCACCCTGATAACCTGCGATCCACCCGGCTCAATCGCTAAGCGCCTGCTGGTGATCGGCGAGCAGGTCTCACCCGACCCCAATCGCACCGGCGAGAGCCAAGAGACCTCCGACAACAAGCCGGCTAAGCAGATCGTCGGCAAACCCAAGACTCTGCTGGAGAGTATCTTTGGTAAGTAAGTATCACCCCACCCGCATTATTTCTCGGGCTTAACTACTGGTCGATAACCATCTGCGAACGCTGCAAGACCGCTCCGCCCGAGATACTATCAAGGCTCAGCAGGTACTTCTCATTAGCCGACAGAAAAGCGGGCAAGCGCCCACTGACCAGATGCTGGATATTCTGACCGTCAAACTCAACCATATTTAATACACCATTTTTTACATCCAGCAGGTGATAACCATCCAGCCAGACCGGTTCGCCTCGACGAGCCAGCTCGAACGAGTAGTTCTCGGTAGTCTCGACATCGTAGCAGACGACCTTATTACCTTTACCGGCCAGGACGAACCGTCCCGTCGGATTTACCTTCATCCAATCAATCCCACCGGGGCTACTCAGATAAGCTACCGATTTATTAAAATCGTGTGACTGGCGCTGACGTTTGAGCGGGTCGGGGTAGACTGAGACCATCTCACCCCGACCAACCGCCAGGTAATCAATATCATTGTTGCGGAAGAAGCCAATCAGAGTGGTCTTAGCATCATCATAAGTCCTGAGCTTGGTGATCTTGCCGTCGTCATAAATCGAAATGACTTGGCTAGTCTTACTACCATCCATCTTCTTACTCAGATAAACGATTCGCCCGCTGTCACCCAGTAGGACATAGCTAGTCACGCCGGTAGCCAGTGGCGCCGAGATGGATTTATCGGCATAATTGATCTTGCGCAGATCCGTCCCGGTCAAGGTGTAGATCACGTCGCCCCCGGCGTTAGAGAAATGCAGCTCGGTCAGCTCCAAGCCAAAATCGCTTGACAGATTGCGAGTTATCTTATCTTGGCGGTCGTACTCCAGATACTCCGTCCGGTCGCCCAGCTGATGCTTGACCAGCAGATAGCGAGAGTCCTTGTCCCACTCGACGATCTTAAACTTGCTCTCGCCGTCAGTCGCTAAGTGTAAATTACCAAGCTCGATAACGCTAAACCTGATCTGTTTCGGATCAGCCAGGTCGACCAGGGTAGTGTCGCCCGTCGACTCGTTAGCCAATACTGCCGCCCATTTGCGATCAGGCGTTGGTAGCATGTCAACGACGTTAGTAAAGGTCTTAACCGATTCAGTCTTGACATTCTGCGGCACCAGTCGAGCATAGTCCAGCCAGCGCACGCTGCTAGGTAGCGCCGAAACCGTTTTAGACCAGCCTCGATAGCCGGTCAGTGACATCGAGACTTTAGTTTGCCCGGTCTTGATATTTGAGCGAGTTGGTGTCCTGGTAGACAGACTAGCACCGTTTATGTCAACTACAGCACCCGTCGGAAAGGTGTTGAATTGCAGTAGCGCCACTTGTGATAGCTGCCCTGACATCAAGTCAAAACGATAGCCCATCGCCCAGCCGATGCAGACGATCACTCCGACCACAGTGGCTATCGCCATTACGCCGTAGGTGAAGAAACGTATCGCCACTTGCTTGCGCTGCATAGTGCTGGGTGTATTAGAATGAGGTTGCTTTGACACTGCTATCAATATAGGCTAGCCCTGATAGCTGGTCAAGTGACCCACCGAGATAGGTCAAGGCACAGGAATTGCACGACAAAGCTACGTGGTGTAAGATAAGCTTAAACAGAGAGGTTCTCCAAGCTCTCCGACCCGGGTAGCGCTTTGGTCCTAGCTGCAAAGGTTGATTAGTTATGACAAAGATACTTGCGATCATCTCCACTCACGGTAATGAGCTACTAGGCCCAAACTTACTGGCGTATATGCTCACCAAGCGGTCTAAGCTATTGGAGGACATGGAGTTTGTTATGGCTAATCCACGCGCCTACATAAAAGATGTACGGTATACCGAATCAGACTTGAACAGGAGCTACGGGCTTGGTCTGAACAACTACGAGGGACATCGAGCAAAGATGATTGAGGAGCGCATTCGACTGTTGCAGCCGGAGCTGGTACTGGATTTTCACACAACTACCGCCGAGCAGCCTGATATATTGATAACGGCAGACAAGGATAATAAAGTGGCACAAAGTTTCATCGGCGCCAGCACCACGGGGAACATCCTGGTAGTTGAGCCACTCAACGACATTACTACAGTGGCACCGAATTTTGTGGCTTATGAAGTACCAAATTCGCATCTGAACAACGACCTATATGGACAAATATGTGCCGATATAACAAGGTTCTTGGATAATAAAGCAGCGGAAGTCAAACAAACTTTCTATAAAATGGCAGGGAAGATTATGCCCGAGGAAGAGAAAAATATTACCGATCTTGAGAACTTTGTCTACAACGATACCCTACAAGCCATCCCGGCGTTTCTTGGCGAGGAAGCATATAAGCAGGACGGTACATACGCCGGATTTAAGCTAAAAATATTGCACTAGCACAACCTATGACAGGATAGTCATAGTTCTGATAAGTAAAGCAATATAGTTTTTTAGAATACCCTCCGAGGCAGGAAGGAGTATATCACCCGATCAGTACTTCTTTGAATTGAAATGTAGGCCGTTCGGGATGATTAGATTAAATTAAATTGTATAATATAGGCTATGACAAAAAGTAAAACGGTTTACTTCGTTACCTCTAACCGGCGTAAATTCGCCAGTCTAAAGAAGCTCCTTCAGCCGCTCGACATTGACCTTCGGCGACTTGACTACGACTTTGACGAGGGTCGCAGCCTGGACATTCGGTCAATCGCCGAAGACAAGCTGGCTCAGGCTAAGAAAGCTTTTCCCGGTAAGCACCTGGTCGTTGACGACCGTGGCTTTTTCATCCCGGCGCTAAAAGGCTTTCCGGGGCCATTTGTTAAGTTACTACTTGATAGTTTTAGCTACCCAGGAGTCATCAAACTGATGCAGGACGAGACCGACCGTCGTGCCATCTTCTCTTTCGCGGTCGGTTATTTTGACGGTACAAAAGACCATATTTTTGTTGCTGATGAGGAAGGCTTCATCACCGATAAGCCCCGTGGCAATAATCTGCACGGTTGGACGGAGTTGCTGTATATCTATGGTCATCCCAGTTTCCCGGGACGTAGCCTAGCTGAGCTAAACGACAGTGAATGGCAAGAGTATCTAACGGCAATCGAAGATGTAGACGCTTTTGTTCTACTAAGAGATTATCTGTCGAGTAAAAAGACTTAGATTCATTCATTTTACCTCGATAGCCGGTCAAGCGGCTTTGTTGCATAATCTCCAAACAAAATGAGTAGTGTTATGCTTAAAGTATGAAAAAACATAACCAAAACACTACTCATAGCCATAATAACACTAACCACGCCAACCGCTATACTAAAAGTGCTAATCGCACCGACCGTAGTAATGGGACTACCGGAACTAATAGAACTACCAAGAAGATTGCCAATTGGAGCGAATACAATAAAGCACTGGTCAATAGAGGTAATATCTCTCTACTAATATCAGAAGACGTTATTAAAGATGGTCACATTGTTCCACCCGGCAAGGCTAATCAAGTCGGCAGACCTAAGGAGTACTCGGATGAGCTGATCAAATTGGCTCTCACTATACGGACATTATTCAATCTAGCTCTCAGACAGACTAACGGCTATATAAGTCATCTATTTAAGCTAATGAATCTAGAGACCGAAGTACCAGACTACACCACCCTATCACGGAGAATGGGCAAGCTTAACCTACGTCCTTATCGTCTAATAAACCGTATTAAGAGATTATCCAGTGTTCCGAGCAAGGACAAGAATAAAGGTATTGTCATGCTGGTGGATAGCTCCGGCTTCAAAGTCTACGGCGAGGGTGAATGGAAGGTTAGAAAGCATGGCTACAGTTATAGAAGAACCTGGCGAGAGACACATATCGCCGTAGACTTTGAGACTAGGACTATCCTGGATCTCACCAACACTTCTGCCCACACTCACGACAACACTCAGCTCATACCGCTATTAGAACAGGTTCAGCAGGATTATTGCAGTGACATTAGTAACTGTAGCGACTGTAATGGTAGCTGTAATAGCAAGATAAAGACTATCATTGGTGATGGAGCCTACCATGCCAGGGAAAACTACATTAGGATTACTAGACAACAAGGTATTGAACTGATCACTCCACCGCCCAGTAATGCTGTAGAACATCTCAATACCGGTCGGCATTACCAATGGTATGACACACCCGGCTGGGAGGAACGTAACCGGGTAGTTAGATATGTAGATAAATACGGACCGGCTCAATGGAAGAGAGCTACTAACTACCACCGTCGTAATCTAGTCGAGAACGCTTTCTATAGACTCAAGACTATCTTTGGTGAAAGACTAAAGTCCAGAACCGAATCAAATCAGCTGGTAGAACAAAGACTAAAAGCCAGTATCATTAATGCGTTCAATGCTCTTGGTCTACCCAAATACGAAGAGATAAAGACATAAAGCATAGTACAAGTCTACTAACATGCAGCCATACAGAGATAACCGGGCTCATAGCTCACTGAGACTAGGAATTATGCAACAAAGCCTCATCTCGGCTGATCCGATCATTGATACCTTGATCTTGCCACTAGACCGGCTCCTCTCAATGTTTGGATATCGTCCTCTTAAGTGTTTCTATGTGATTAATCTAGCGAGGCAAAACAACACCCGCATCTTTCGCCATTTTTAGCAATTCTTCATTGATAACCAACAGTTTCTCTTTTGACGACATCCTAGCAAAGCCGGCACTCATCAAGGCTCTATTCGGCTTGGCATAGATAGCATCATATATCTCCTTGAGATCGTTGGTAATCGCCTCTAGTTCATTCTCAACCGAGTCAAGTCGCCCCTCAACTTCACACAGCCTATGCTCAACCTCGCCCAGTCGCCCCTTGACTTCACGCACCTCAGCTTCGACATTGTCCAGCCGACTCTCAACGCCGGTGAGACGACTCTCAACTTCGGTTAGCCTGCTCTCGACATTATCCAGACGATTTTCGACATTATCAAGCCGGCTCTCAACGCCGGTGAGACGACTCTCGACATTGTCCAGCCGACTCTCAACGCCGGTCAGCCGATTTTCGACATTATCCAGCCGACTCTCAACGCCGGTAAGACGATCTTTAACCTCACGCATCTCGACTTCAACTGCGTCAAACCGAGGTGTCACTGTCGCCTCTAGCGCCCCTTGGATACTTTCAACAATTGTTTCTTTAATCCATTGTTTATCGTTGCCGGTTAGTGCCATATCGCCCTCCTTAGCTCCATTATATCATCTCGAGGAAGCTTGTTTGTCCGCTAGTATCTCCAGAGCTTTCTTTAGCTGGGTGTCATTGCCGGCATTATACTGCTGAGCGGTCATCTTGACCTCAATATCCGGCTTCAACCCGGCCTGATTGATGTTGTCGCCATTGGGTGTATACCACTTAGCGATAGTAACTTTGAGCTTGTCACCATTCTTTAAGTCAACGATTTCCTGCACCAATCCTTTACCATACGACTTAGTACCGACCAGCTTGGCGCCGACTTTATCCCGAAGAGCACCGGCGGTAATCTCACTAGCACTAGCCGTCGCCCCGTCAATCAGAACCACTGTCGGCACTTTACTTAAGATATCTCCCCCACTGGCGGTAACCTTACCCAGGATCTTATTACCGGCTCGCTCCGTCGTGATCAGTTCGCCCTGCTTGAGCCATAGACTGGCTAATTCCTGAGCAGCGTTAACGTAGCCACCGGTATTGCTCCGCAGATCTAAGACAATGCCCTTAACTTTCTTGTCCACTAATTCTTTGGCGGCCTTCTCCGCTAGGGCGCCGGTATCGTCACCGAAAGTAGACACCCGGATATAGCCGATACCATCCTTAATTGACCACTTGACACTGGGGTTCTCGATCTTGGTGCGAGTGATCTGAAAGCTCTTCTCAGCCCGATCACGCACCACTACGATCTTAACCGTCGTGCCAGCTTTACCCCTAATCCGGTTAGCCACTACACTGGTTGATTGGCTAGTCATGTCGTCGCCATCAACCTTCTCAATGATATCGCCCGGTAGTAAACCGGCCTTGCGAGCCGGGCTATCGTCTAGGGTAGAGATGACGCTGACCAAGCCGTCATTACCCAGTCCGATCTCTACGCCAATCCCATTTAGCTCACCCGATAGATCAGTCTCTAGGTCAGCATATTCTTTAGCGGTCATGTAGCTGGTGTACTTATCGCCTACGGCATCAACCAGTCCCTTAGCAGCACCAATTAGCAGCTTAGACCGGTCGATCGACCCATCGTACTTGGCGCTGAGTGCATTATAGACGTCACCTAGCGAAGTGTAATCAAGCTGAGTCACCGAGAGATTCTGCAGGCGAGTGCCGACAGCGAAGCCAATCAAGCAGGTCATGACAGCGACAGCAAGACTAGTCCTGAGACCGATAGTGCGCCTAGCCTTACCCCCGGGCTGTTTATCGGGATGAATGCTGCGAGGCGGGTTTGACCGACGCTGATCGGCCGGCTCGTCCCGGCTAGCCAGCTTAACCACCTCAGTCGCATCAACCAACTCCGCCTCAACCGGTTGGACTCCCGCTACCGGCGCTAGACCTAGGTCAGCATCCAATCCACCTGATATCAGGTTAGCCTTATCTGATTCTTGCTTTCGTTTGTCGTCTTTCGTCAATCTCATCCCTCACTTTAGTCACAAGCTATTTTAGCACAAAGCCAAGCCGACCGGCTAAATAAGCCTCCAGCCAGTCAAGGCTACAATGGGTTGTAAAAGCCGTCAAAGCTACTAGCCGAGACCCAACGCTCAGTATAGTTGTATGGATTCCAATTATACTCTGAGATGAGCACACTACCACCTCTGACTTCTTCCACCCAAGCCACATGACCGTATGGCAAGCGCCCATAGCCGATGATTGCCACGGTATTAACCTGCGCTCCACTATTTGCCACGCTCATCCAGCTACCGGCATTGCCATGTAGCTCATTACGTCCTGTCAGCTGGAAAATCCGCCATTGGACGTAGTTAACGCATTCCCTAGTATTGCCCAGCGCCTGGAAGCCACCGGCGTAAGCTGTCACATCTGCCGGGTAGTTACAGAAAGGATAGCCGCCACCGCATTTACTATTAGCGACCACCGTGCCGGCACCGCTGAACCGTCGAATAGCCGCCTGCTGTTCGGCCTGCACCTTAGCCTTCTGCGCCTCCGTCTTAGCGGTCAATTCGCGGAACTTCTCCTCCTGTCCCTGAGTCTCGTCTAAGATCTTCTTCTGTTCGTTCTTACTGGCGATTAACTGCTGCTTCTGCTGATCCTGCTTAGAGATCAGATCTTCTACTGCGCTCTTTTTCTTCTGGAGGTCAGCCTTTGTCGCCTTGATCTCCTTGACTGACTTAGATATGTTGTCGCTGACAGTCTTCTGGCGGGTCTGCCGGTCAACATAGTCGCTAACCGAGCGGCTATTCATCAGGATATCCAGCGAAGTTGTCTTGCTACTGTAGTATTGGTCTCGTAAGTTCTTACTGAGCGACTGGGCTTGACGCTTGATCTTTGCCTCGGCCTGGGCGATCTGTTGCTCCAGCTGAGCCCGCTTAGCACTCAGCAGGTCGATCTGCGCCTGAATCTGCGCCTGGTCATTCTCCAGCTGACTAATCTTGACCTGCAATGAGCCACTCTTTGCCGCTAACTCGCTGGAATGCTTGCGATAATCATTGATCTGGTTTTGCAGAGCCCTAATCTCAGCATTAAAGTCTCGGGCTTGCGCCGAGTGACCGGCACCCAGCACCGCCGTCACGCTAGCCATAGCCAGAATGATCGCCAAGCTCAGCACCGCCAAGCGAACCCGCTTACCTTTGATACTCTTTTTTCGTAATAATGTCTGTTTAATCTTCATAGGCATCACTTGCCTGCTCTTGTTGTTGTGGTGGAACCGCATAAAACCTCCTTATTTGGCTCTAGTACGATTATATACTGTTTATGTTTACTATTCAACCGGGTACTCTAACGGCTCGCTTTCTTTAAGTATTTACGTAGTGCCAACCGGGCCGACAGATCACCAATGACGAAGCCGGTTGTTATCATGCCAAGTAAGATCAGCCACCACCAGTGCAAGATGAAGCTCTTAGTCTGTTTTACTTCTATATAACCCCCGAGACTCGGCAGCAGCTTGGTCGAGAGCAGGTAGCCCACTACCATAGCGACGATAGCAGCGATCACACCATATAACTCCGCCTCAATCAAGAACGGACCTCGGATGAAGTAGCTATCCGCCCCGATCGACTTCATCATGCTGATCTCATCTCGCCGACTAAAGATAGTCATCCGAATGGTATTAAAGATGATTAGCACTGAGATGACCACGAAGAAGCTACCGGCGATGATGCCGACCCTGCCGGCTATATCCATCAGGCTGGACAGCTTATTAATAGTCTGCTGGCGAGCCTCGACATCCTGTGAGTTCGCCACACTGGAGTCAACCCATTGCTTAAACTGCGGGTCACCGGAAATAAACTTCTCGATCGCCTTGCGCTTGCTCATATCGGCCAGCTTGACATGAATCACTGCCGGAATGGCCGGCTTAATCCCTTCGTCGACCACTAACGACCAGCCCTCCACATTATCCTTGGATGCTTTCTTATACTCATTTTCGCTGGTACTGATGCCGACCTCAGTCACGTTCGGCTGAATCCGCAGCTTGCCGGCTAAGGTACGCAAGACATCTTCGCTGGCATTCGCCTTGATATAGAGTGATAGATCAATCTTTTGCTTCTGGCTGGTGATCGCCTCGCCCAGCACTGAGCTCGCCACCACCGTGACGAAGATGATCAGCAGAGTGATGACCATTACTGCCGTCGCTGCGATGGTCAGCCAAGCGTTACGAGTGAAGTTTCGCAGCCCATAGCGAGCCACCCGGCTGAGCGTCAGAATAGTATGACGGCTCTGGGTATCGACCAGGCGTTCTTTCTTAGCGGCTCGACTCATCGCTTACCCCCTCCCTGACTACTACCACCGCCATGCGCCACATCACTAACGATTCGACCGTGATCAATGGTAATCGTCCTGGTATTAAGCTGGTGAACGATCTCAGTCGAGTGAGTAATCAGCATCACCGTCGTACCGAACTTATTGATCTTCAGCAGTAGCTTGACGATCTCCCAGGTGTTGCGAGCATCCAGATTGCCCGTCGGCTCATCGGCAAACAAGATCTTGGGCTGGCGCACCATTGAACGGGCGATAGCCACCCGCTGCTTCTCACCACCTGACAGTTGGTTAGGAAACTTATCCTGCTTACTCCTGAGTCCGACCACTTCAAGCATGCGAGGTACGTTCTCTTTGATCTCTTTATTGGAGTGTCCGGAAATCTCCAAGCTGAGCGCTACATTCTCAAAGACCGTTCTGTTGGGCAAAAGCTTGAAATCCTGGAAGATTACCCCGATGCGACGACGAAGCAAAGGGATATCTCGGTCATCCAGCTTGTCATAGTCAATCCCGCCGACCACAATCTTGCCGCTATTCGGCTTTTCCTCTCGGGTAAGCATCCGCAGCAGCGTCGATTTGCCCGCTCCACTCGCCCCGATCACGATGGCAAATTCCCTGGGAGCGATACTGAGCGACACTCGGTCCAGCGCCAAGGGTGAGCCGGCGTCGTAACGCTTAGTCACCCGATCCATCATGATCATCGCACGGGTCTGCACCGGACGACGCTTGTTTTTGTTTGAATCTGTTGTTTTTCTTTGTTCCATTCAGCTCCTACTCTTGCACGGCATAGACGATGAATCGCTTATCCGCCGTCTGGTTGCGATAGTTAAATGTCCCGGTACAGGTCATCAAGGTAAGCCCTTTCTTCGCCCCCGCCGGCGGGTTCAGCGCCTCGCCCATGTCGACTTTACTCGTCTCGACCGTCTTAGTGGAGACTACTCGGTAGCTAACCTTCTCACCATTACCTTTCTCAATCACTACTTGGTCGTTTGCCTTTAGCTTGGGTAGATTGTTAAAAGCGGCATTGAGATGACGATTAAATGAAGTATGGCCGTCGATGAAGACTTGCCCCTCCTGCCCCGGCTTAGCACTGCCATCGTACCAAGCGGTGTCGTTAAGGTTGGACGGTGTATCAATACTGCCCCGACTATTGACTCCGACACTCATCACCCGAGCATTGACGCCCAGGGTGGGAATATAAATATAGCGAGGCTGATCAGCCGGTACGGTATAGGCGGCTCGTTGCTCTTGGCTGACCGCCGTCTGTTCTGCCGTAGCCGGGTTGGTCCCCGAGATTGACATGGCGGTAGCCGAGTTGCCATTCAGCGAAGACTTGACCGAGCGATTAGTCGTATAAGTATCCCACGCCAGATAGCCACTAGCGACGATGATCAATGCCACGGTAGCATAACGCAAGAAGTTAAAGAAGCGCTTTTTATTCAGGTTAAACGACAAGGTGACCTTAGCACCGGCCAAGCGACTAAAGGCGTTGTCCGGCCGGGCTACTGCCGCTGCGCCGACCCCGTCAGCTTGGTTGTCGACACTCGCAGAGCGACTACCGACTGTCGAGTCGCCATTGACCAACATCGCCTGAGCCACCTTAGTCGGAGTCGAGACCGGCTGACTACCGGCCGAAGTCCGGTTGCTCTCATTGCTACTTGCTCGCAGGACATATTCGGCATATTTCTCCGGCTGACGACTCGCCAGTAGCTGACGAGCCTGTGCTTCGGCTCGCTCCTTCGCCTGCTGACGAACGATAGCCGCCTGCTGCATGATGGCTTGGCGGTCAAGCTTGGCTTTGTGCTGAGCTGACCCGGCGTTGGTCGGCGCAGATGCTGCACCGGAGGCGGCGACTGATGTCGCCGATACTGAACCATGGTCTGACCCCGCTTTGACAGACGAGACGGGAGAAGCCAGCACCTTAGCCAGAGTAGCATCTCTAAGCTGCGCCGAGGTATGGCTTGGCTGGGCTACAGCGGGATTGGACTGTACAGAAATGCGGTTTGGCTGAGTTGTAGCGACGGAACCGGACTGCGCCGAGGTTACCTTTGGAGACTGTTGACTCCTGTGCAGTTGCGCTCGTGGCGCAGGAATAGAATCCTCAATATACTGCGGGATGGTCGGTAAGAAATCCGCCTTGGACGCCTCAGCGGTGGTAGCTTGCGCTTCAGCGACTGCCGACGAAGCTTGAGGCTTGACGACCGGCGACGATGCCTGAGCCTTAATAGCTGCCGAGCCGGTCTCTTCCGGCTTAGACGCCGTCTGGTCTGATCCTGTCTGAGATCTAGCCTCTCTACTCCCGTTGCTCGGTCTATCCAGCACTCCCTGCCAAAGCGAGCTAACATAGCTCCGCTGTCGGATCTGTACCGTAGCATTAGCCCGGCTACCCACCCCGGACTTAGTCTGCTCTGCCTCATCGGCAGGCTGAATGTTTGCTTCTTGTGAGGTTGTTTGTTTTACCGACTGGTGTGACGACGGCACGCTAAAGCCTGATCGCCTGTCGATATTAGCAAACGACCCACCGCCATTTGCATCTATCATCTGCTCGTCTCCTGTTAGTTGTTCTTGTCCCTTCAAGTCTTTTTGTCTCCAGACTATGACTATATAGTAAACTACCCCACCGACAATTGCAACCCCCCAGCATGATGCATGTCAGTAGTACTATTTTGATGCGCCACGGCACCCTCTCCGCTTTTTTGTTCGTTATTTTTTATCAAGATGCCACCCTCTCTTCATGGGGTAAGGTAGTGAACCACATATAGGGATACGTACGCTATGAGGCTTTAAATCACCAATTAGTTGATCCATGTCCTGACTGGAGGATAGATCCGAGGCTGACACCACAAACTCACTGCCGCTGGAGTATTCGTATCCTTTTTTAATGTAGTATCTGAGCCACATGCTATCCGGCCTACCGTCGGGTAGATATTTAACCATCTTTTTGAGTCGCTCAATAATTTTTGCCTTATCGCCATCAGTCTTGACCGACTGCCCGTCCGGGTCATAGATGTACAGGTGGTAACCATGGTCTAGACCATCATTTGCGTAAAGTATCTGATCCTCGGTCATACCTGCTGTTTTCTCCTTGCAGATTCTCATCATCTGGGATAGATCAGCGAAGCTTCTCTTGTCGACCCCATCCTTCTTACACAGCCGGAACTCCACGCCAAATTCGGCGTCCTTGCCGAATATTCGCTCTATATGAGGTCGCAGGCACTTTTCCTCGGCCGACACTTGTTCCTTATTAGTTGAGCTGGATTTACCCCCACACTCCCGATGGTACATCTCCTCAAGCCAAGGTAACTGCAAATAGTCGTCTCCGGCGATTGCTAAACCGACCAGTACGACTACGACGCCGCAGACGATCAATAGCCGTCTGTATCGATGCTTCGGCTTGCTTGGCTTGGCTAGATTAGCTGATGTAGCATTAGTCCGAGATACTTTGATGCCGGTCTTCTTTTTTCTCATTTGTCCCAGCCCTTTCGGATGGGGTAATAATTCCCCCAATCCGGAATATGAGTTGCCGTGTTCATAAGCACACCATCGCTAAATTGCCGGACTAGCTGAGGAATATTTCGACTAGGAGATAAATCGGAGACTCTCACCCAGAACCCACCGCCACCCCTTAAGAAATACTTGTTCTTCACGTAGTATTCAAGGTGCATAATATCTAACCTACCGTCCGGTAGGTATTTTATCACCTCTCTTAATTTCTTGATTACCCTTAACTTTTCATCATCTGTTTCGACTGATTGTCCGTCCGGGTCATAGATATACAGGTCGTAGTTATGATATAGCTCGTCATATGAGTCGAGCATCTCATCTTCAGTCATACTTTTCGTCTTCCTCTTACATATGTCCATCGCTCGGGACAGATTGGCAAAGCTCGTTAGACTAGTATTACCTTTTTTGCATAACTTAAACTCTATGCCAAACTTAACATCCTTGCCGAATATTCGCTCCATATGGGGGCGCAGACGAGTCTCCTCAACCAGCGTCCTCAGATAATCATTGCTCTCGTTCATCACCACGCAGACCATCGCAAAGATGACCACAACACCCAAGGCTATCACAATCCGCCTCAATCGCTTCTTTCCCGGTTCAGCCGGCTTGGCTCGCTCGCTGCTAACGACAACTCGGGGTACGCCGGGAACGTTGGCTTGAGACACTCCGGCGCCGGTCTTCTCTTTATTCATTTGTCCCAGCCCTTTCGGATGGGGTAAGGATTCGCCCCTCCATCATCAGGTACTATTGGTTTGAGTAGGTCATCACTAAAGCTGTCGGTCATCTGCCGCAGATCATCCACTGATACTTTAAGCTCACTACCCCATCCGCTACCCTTATGCTGTTTGATGAAATAGCATAGCCACATACTATCCGACCTACCGTCGGGTAGATATTTAACCATCTTTTTGAGTCGCTCAATAATCTTCACTTTATCACCATCAGTCTTGATCGACTGCCCATCTAAGGCGTAAATATAGACGCTGTAGTCGTGGCTTAGCCCACTGTCATTATACAAGGACGAGTCGAGCATCTCTTCTTTAGTCATATCTGCCGTCTCCTCTTTGCAAATACTCATCGCCTCGGGTAAACCAACCATTCCCTTCATGCCGGCTGCACCCCGTTCGCACAGCCGGAACTCCACCCCGATCTTAGTGTTCTTGCCGAATATGCGCTCTGCATAGGGTCGCAGGCGATCTTCCTCGGCAGATATCTGCCTAACCTTAGCGTAAGTATCGGATTTATTGTATCCATGTTCTATGTTTCTGCCATTCAGCACCACCTCAAAACGTAGGTGGGGGTTGTCTACCGGATAAGCATCGGACTCATAGTAATTCCTCCGTGGAGCGGAGACACCGTGGGTACGCCTCATCTCACCCACCAATTTGAAGTCCTTGCCATATTTATCGTGCAGATAACGCACCATGATATCCTCAGGTGAATTGGGGCGATAGTTGCTAGATGAGCCGAAGTGCTTGCCACCAACGATAGCTAGACCGAGCAATGCTACTACGGCGACCACCACTAGAACGCCGCAGACGATCAATAGCCGTCTGTATTGATGCTTCGGTTTACTTGGCTTAGCTAGATTAGCTGATGCAGCCGTCGTCTTAGCGTCTTTTTTAGTCTTCATTTTGACCCCTTTCCGGATTTTACCTCGTTATAACCGTCCTGGAGGCTGCGATTACCATGGTTATCGTCCAGCCAGACTTTGAAGCTGTGTTTAGGATCATCCTTGAAGCTGGCTCGCCAGCTACAGAATTGCTCGATAGGATTAGGCCATTCCCATGGTCGCCAGCTCAAATCCGGTAATGGTAATGCTAAATATATCACCCGCCACCACTCAATCACCTGCCACCACTCAGTCGCATCATGCTGTTGCCCTCCGTCAAGACCAGCAAAACATCCTCCATCTACAGTGAGTTCTCGATTGCTGCCGTACTTGGCGTGGAGGTAACGCTTTACTTTATTATCCGGACTAAAGTAGTTAGCTAGCGTGATAATGATGAGTATCTTAACGAGGATGATGATGGCTATTACTTTTAGGGCGGTTCGCCACCTCTTCTTCGGCTTGACGGGCTTAGTTGGTTTGACGGGTACACCGGGGGTGTTCTGCGGTACGCCGGGAACGTTGACTTGAGACACTCCGGCGCCGGCCTTCTCTTTATTCATTTGTCCCAGCCCTTTCGGATGGGGTAAGGATCTTCCTCACCATCATCGGTTACTACTAGTTTAAGCTGATCATTGCTAAAGCCGTCGGTCATCTCCCGCAAATCATCCACCGATACTTTAAGCTCACTGTTCCATCTACTGTTCTCATCATGCTTGATGAAATAGCATAGCCACATGCTGTCCGGCCTACCTTCAGGTAGGTATTTAGCTACTTCTTTGAGTCGCTCAACGATCTTTGCTTTGTCACCATCAGTCTCAATTGACTGCCCGTCCGGGTCGTAGATGTATAATTCATAGCTATGATACATCCTAATGTATGAAGCAAATATCTGATCCTCGGTCATACCCGCCGTCTCTTTTTTACAGACGTTTATTGCCTGAGGTAAGTCCATAGACTCGTTTGCACCGGTTCTACCTTTCTCACACAGCAGAGACTCCACTCCGAACTTGGCATTCTTACCGAATATTTGTTCAACCGCCGGTCGCAGGCGGTCTTCCTCAGCAGATATCTGCCCGGTCTTGGCATAATTTTCCTTGCCCAAAATAACTTGGGCACAACTGTCTCTCATGGTTCCACTGCTATAACTCACCATACACTTGCCTTTCGGATTACCCTTCGGGTGGACAGACCAATTACAATCATCATAAGTCTCATTACCCTCACCAAGCCAACGGCACTTACTATTTGCGAGATTGTATTGCGTACCTATCCTCCCTTGCACGGCCCTAAATATATCAACAGTAGTAGTAGTATAATCCGTCACCACGAACTCTTGCTTGTATTTGTCACGCAGATACTTCAGTACCTTACTTTTAATTCTCCCGTCAACGTCGGCCCAGGCAAAGCCTAGAATACCTGCTATCGCCACGACCATGACGACATAGATGATGATTTGCCTCTTGGCTTGTTTTGACCGTTTCGATTTAGCCAATTCGTTAGATTCTTGACCGTTAGCTGATGTAGCCGTCGTCTTAGCGTCTTTTTTAGTCTTCACTTGGCTCCTTTCCGGATTTTACTTCATTATAGTTATCATGGAGACTGCGATTACCATAGTTATCGTCCAGCCAGACCTTAAAGCTGTACTTGGGATCATCCTTAAAGCTGGCTTGCCATTGACAAATTGTTACACCGGACCATTCCCACGGCCACCAGTTCACCCCCGGTAACACTATTGCCATTTGCAACAACTCCCCAAGCGTAGTCCGCCCTCCGTCAAGCTCAGCCAGACATCCTCCATCTACAGTGAGTTCTCGGTTGCTGCCATACTTGGCGTGGAGGTAACGTTTTACTCTATTATCCGGAGTAAAGTAGTTAAACAAAGTAATATTGATGAGTGTCTTGACGATGATAATGATGACTATTACCTTCAAGGCAGACCACCACTTCTTCTTCGGCTTGCCCGGCTTGCTATTAACGCCGGAGATATTGACGGTGTCATCTTGAGATGCCAAGGTATCATTCGTCGTCATCAAGCTTCAGCCACCCTTTCTTGCCCGGCATGGTTATCTCCCAATAAGTAATGCCACTGCGAGCAGCCGGACCTACAGTTGCCAGTTTACTATTAAAATCATGGACCAGACCCCGGGTGCCTTGATCAGATAAATCCTTCGCCGATAACGCCAGCTCCGAACCCTCATCGGATGATTTGTCACCCCTTATAAAGTAGTAGAGACTAAGCAGATCAGGATTAATATCCGGCAGATACTTCACCAGCTCTTTAAGCCCCTTAATGATCTTAGTTTTGTCATCAGTAGTCTTAATTGATTGCCTATCCCGAGCATAAATGTAAACTGTATACTGATGAGATAGCCCATTTTCATTATCTATATCTGAATCGATAATCTCGTCTTTGGTCATATCTGCCGTCTCTTGCTTGCAAATATCCATCGCCTTCGGTAAGCCATGAGAACCTTTCATGCTATCCTCGCCTCTGTCACACAGTTTATATTTAACCCCGATCTCGGTATTCTTGCCGAATATGCGCTCTACGTGGGGTCGCAGGCGGTCTTCTTCGGCCAGTATCTGACCTTCCTCGATGTAAGTATCAGACTTCTCAAACTTATGCTCTTTGTTGTCGCCGTCCAATTTGACCTTAAAGCGAAGACGGGGGTCATCTACCGGATGAGCATCCGATTCATAGTAATGCTCCCATAGAGCGGACGACCCAAAGGGGGTGCGTCTTATCTTGCCTGTCAGTACGAAGTCCTTGCCATATTTATCGTGCAGATAACGCACCATGATATCCTCAGGTGAGTTAGGACGATAGTTACTAGATGAGCCGAAGTGCTTGCCGCCGACGATTGTTAGACTGATCAATATGACGACGGCGACCACCACCAAGATGCCGCAGACGATTAGTAGTCGTTTACATCGATGCTTCGGCTTCTCCGGCTCGCCTTCACTGACCTTTCTCACCTGAGCACTACTCAGGCTTGGCTCAACATTCAACTCGGCACTAGGTTCAGCATTTAGCCTCATCCTCGACTCAGCATCCGGCTCAATATTTGACTCAGCACCGGTAGGTTCAGTACTTGGCTCAGCACCCGACTGAACGCCTGATTCAGCACCCGGCTTGACCTCCGGCTCACCTGTCGCTTGATCCACTTATCTACCCTCCTTATTTTTATTACCCAGTTGACTCTCTAAGTAGGCTAGCTGAAAACCACGCAGGTTACCGCCCAGGACGGCATCAACATTCTTCTCTTCGTGCTTCGTCCTGGTGTCCTTGACTAGCCGATAAGGGTGCAAGATATAATTACGAATCTGAGCTCCCCAGCTAGCACTGTCACCCGCCCGGAGTTGATCCAGGCTCGCCACATGTTGCTCCTGCTGCAAGGTTGCCAGCTTACCCCGCAGGATTTCCATCGCCTTCGCCTTATTCTGTATCTGCGAGCGCTCATTTTGGATGGTCACCACTATACCTGTCGGCAAGTGGGTTAGCCGTACAGCAGAGTCAGTCGTATTGACACCCTGACCACCCTTGCCGCCACTACGGTAGATGTCTACCCTCAGGTCTTTATCGTCAATCTGAATATCATCGGGCCGGTCAATATCCGGCAGTACTTCCACCAGGGCAAAAGATGTTTCTCGTGACTCGGCGTTAAAGGGGCTCAGGCGCACCAGCCGGTGTACGCCATGCTCGCTTCGTAACCAGCCGTAAGCGAACGCTCCGCTAATCTCGATCACCTCGGTCTTGACGCCGGCCACTTCGCCGGCACTTCGCTCGATGATATCCGTCTCGAAATCATTTTGTTCTGCCCAGCGCAAGTACATCCGCTCCAGCATAGCCGTGAAGTCCTGAGCATCATCACCGCCCGCCCCGCTACTCAGACGCAAAATAGCGTTGCCTTGATCGTACTTGCCGGTGAAGAGAAGCTGCTGCTTGAGCCCGGTAAATGACTGCTCGAGCGACTTGACCTGACCGGCAAATTCGTCGACCAGCTCGTTGTCAATGATCTCGATCAGCTCACCGGCATCCGCCACTTGAGCTCGTAGCACCCGCCAGGGCTGAATGATCGCCTTTAGATTTGCCACCTGTTTAGTCAGTGCCTGGGCTTGAGTGGGATTGTGCCACAACTCCGGTCGAGTTACCTGCTCCTCCAGCTCAGTCAGCTGAGCTTGCTTTGCCTCCAGCCCCAGCTGATCAGTCGCCCGATCGATCGCCCGGTCCAGCTGAGATAGTCGTTTAGCGAGCTCGTCCTGCATATTCCTTAGTCACATTGATTAAATAGTTGACAGGCGATCGCCTGGTTGATCACGTCTTGGACGTCTCGGGGGTCGGTCTGGTCGGCAATCTTGACGATCTCGTCGATATCGTCAGTCAGGGTGTAGAGGTCTCGGGCTTTATTAATCATGCCGTAATCAGCCGCCTTGACATGCGCCATCTCGTTCATCTCATCTTCCATACCGGTCTCGATCAAGTGCCATTCGCTCATGATGCCGCTGAACCATTCGTCCAGCCCGCCCCAGAACTCACTGCCGAATAAGATGACCGGTGAAATCGGCATCTTGCCGGCATGAATCAGCTCCAGCACCTCGGTGAACTCGTCCATGGTGCCAAAGCCGCCCGGGAAGAAGACAAACATCTTTGAGCTATAGGTCAGCATCACCTTACGAGCAAAAAAATAGTGAAACTCCATCGAGTCAGTCGTCCAAGGGTTAAGATCTTGCTCGGTCGCCAGCTTAATGTTCAGCCCGATCGATTGACCGTGATTCTCGAATGCTCCTCGGTTAGCCGCCTCCATAACGCCGGGGCCACCACCGGTCGTCACCGTATGACCGTGTTGGGCCAGCTTGGCTCCCAGCTCGTAGGCTGCTTGATAATATTTGTGCCGATTATGAAAGCGAGCCGAACCAAAGATGGTGACGCCCTGCGGATAAGTACGGATCATCTCTAGACCACGCACCAGGTCTTTGGTGTAGCGAGCGAAGCGCCGGTCGTCCGAAGGTGGCATCTGCTCGTTAGCCAGGATCTCCTCCCATGGACGCTCCTGGATGGCAGTCCGAGCAATCGCTCTCGACCGAGCCAACTTTTTGATACGTTTACTATTTCTTTTCTTGATTACCATATCCCCATTCTAACACAGGCCGATGGTCAGGCTGGTAATTTTCAGCTACTCTTCCGGGCAGCCTGCTAATTCGCCAACCGCCTTGATAAATTGTTCGCCTCGGTCGGCGTATGATTTGAACATATCGAAGCTAGCGGCTGCCGGTGACAAGATCACCACATCACCCGGACGAGCCAGGTCATAGGTGGTCCGAACGATCTCTGCCATATCGGTCGTCGGTAGCATGACTACCGGCTTGTCGGTCTCATCCATGATCTGCTCAGCCACCTTGGCTCGGTTAGCGCCAATAGCTAGAACCGCCCGCATATCACTCTGATCAATCACTTTACCCAGCCCATGATAGTCAGCTCCTTTATCTGAGCCACCAACGATCAGCACTTTAGGCTGAGCAAATGACCGGATAGCAGCAACCGCTGAGCCGGGTGTCGTAGCGATACTGTCGTCATAGAACTTCACCTCGCCCACCTCATTCACGAGCTTCAGCCGGTGTGGCAACCCCTCGAAAGCACCCAGCCCCTTAGCGACGGCCTCGCTATCGTGATCAGTTATCTCCCAGGTCGCCGATATGGCAGCACAGGCATTGAGTAGATTATGCCGACCGGGCAGCTGTAGCTGACCAACCGGGCAAAGCTTGGTCTCACCCATATATAGATATTGCTCGTCGAAATGAGCCCCTTTACGATAGGGGTAAGGTAAATCATCTGCCTGAGTACTGGCCACGATATGCCCGATCAGCTCAGCCGATTCGCTGTCCGACTGATTGTAGACCGCCGTATCGCCATCGTGCTGATAGTCCAGGATATGCAGCTTCGCCTGAACATAATCTCGGTAATCTCGGTGAACGTTCAGATGATCCGGCTCGATCATGGTCACCACGGCAATGGTCGGCGACTGAGTGCAGTCCCATAGCTGAAAGGATGACAGCTCGTAGACGACGATATCGTCCTCTCCGACCGAGGGCAGGACGTCCAGTGCCGGCACACCGATATTGCCGAGCAGGTGGACATGGCGCTCGGGTCGGTCAGCCAAATGTTGACGCAAGATCGAAGCGATCAGACTGCAGGTAGTTCCTTTACCCTTCGAGCCGGTCACCCCGATGATCGGGGCAGGACTCTGACGCAAGAACTCTCTCGTCGCCGACCAGTGATGGTCAGCTTGCTTAATCCGATCCGGCGCAACTGACGGGCTACGCAAGACCAGGTCAAACCCTTTGACCTGAGCAAAGGCTCTGCCACCTAAGACCAACTGTGCTCCTTCGGGCGTATCATCCAGCTGAGCACGCTCGTCAAAGATGACTATCTCCGCCTCGGGATATTTCGCCCGATAATACCGATAATTCGAGCGTCCCTCGACGCCATACCCCACAATCGCAATCTTCATAGGTCTATTGTAGCATTGCTGAGCTAAAATAATTTGGCGAAACGATCATACAGCTGATCCGCCATAGTCTTGTCGGTCGAGCCGTATAGCCCCAGCGTCCAGCAATTGTGTCGAATGATATCCCGCGCCGTCTCAATGATCTGCTCGGGGGAGATGGCATTAATTCGAGCCGGCACTGCCGAAAAGTCGTCGATGACTCCGTCAAAGAAGTAGCGATCTGCCAGCCAGCCGGCAATCTGCCCCACCGTCTGAGTGCCCATCTGATAGCGCCCCATCGCATAGGACTTAGCTTCAGCCAGCTCCGTTTCGTCGACCAAGCCATCTTTCACTCGTTGCATCTCGTTAGTCACTAAATCAACCACCGCCGGCAGGTTACTGACACTCACTTGCGCCCCAAAATCCCACGACGAGTTGTGCTCGAAAGTGCTGAGCTGTGACCACATATAGTACAGCAAGCCGCGCCGCCGAGCTTCACCCTGAATACGTGAATGCAAGGTGCCATTTAGGATATGGTTCAGGAGCGACATTGCCTCATTTTCAGCATCAGACAATTTACGAGGCACGACCAGCGAGATAGCTAGCCCGATCCCCGGCACATCTTTACGCCGAATAGTGAAAGCAGGGGCGGAGTGCATCTCATCGACGGCAATCGGCAGACGGTCACCCGCACCAAGCTCGAAGGAGTTGAGGATTTCCCTCAGCTGACCGATCCTACCCACGAAATTACCCGCCACCACGAAACGCAAGTTGCCCGCCGTATGAGTTCGCCGCCAATGCTCCCGGATATCCTCGGCAGTGATATTAGGGATAGAGTCCAGTCCCTCTTGAAAGGTCTTCGTATCATCACCCATCGCTTGTGCCACTCGTGGCCATAGCACCCGATCAGCCTGCGACAAATAACCAATCAGTTCACTCCGTACTGCTCCAACCTCCGAGGCAAAGTCGTCTTGATTAAAATGAGGCTGACAGATGGCGTATTTCTGTAGCCCCAGCACCCGACTCCACTCAAAGTCGGCACAGGTCGCCTCGTAGACCATCGAGACATCATCAGTGTAGGCATTATAGATCGCCCCGTTCTTAGTAAATGTAGCATCGTACTCATGCGCCGTAGCGAAGCCATCGCTCGCCCCGAAAGCCATATGCTCCATGATATGCGCTGTTTGCGACTTGTGCTGATAATCCAGCACATAGCGATTCCCGGCTCGGAACTGAAACTGACTCGCCATGACCGGGGCGCCCGGCACATTGACGATTAGCCCCCTACCACCACTCTTTAGCTGATATTCACTGACCTCATGCTGCATAACTTATTTGTTCACCTAGAAGAGCTGTTTCAGCTTCGCTCGTAGCTGATTTGCCATTTTATTGTCCGTTGCCCCATACAACCCAATCGTCCAGATGTTAGCATCAAAGAACTGCCGAACCAGCTCTACCATCTGCTCCCTAGTCACACCGTTAATTTTATCCGGCTCGTCGTTATAATCTTTGATCAGGCCATCATACAGCCAGCGACCGGATAAGTATCTGGCCAGTTGTCCCGTCGTCTGGATACCCATCCGGTAGCGCCCCAGGGCGTAAGATTTGGCGTCGGCTAGCTCCTGCTCGGTAATGTCGCCCCGCTTGACCTTATCCAGCTCTCTGACAGCCAGGTCAAAGAAAGCCGGCAGCTGCTCAGCATTAGCCCGACCGTCCAGGTACCACTCAGTATTATACTTACTACTGCTACAGCCGACCGTACAACCGTACAGTAGTCCCTTGTCCCGAGCTTGCCCGTAGATCCGAGAGCTCATCGTCCCGCTCAGGATGTGCTCAAGTGCCGACATAGCCTCGCACTCCTCGTCGGTTAACTCTCGATTCTGCTCCATACAGAAAGTAAAACAGATCGCCGGTACGTCCTTTCGCTTGATCACAGTGGGCTTAGCGCTATGAAGCACATCACAAGGCAGCTCTCGCCATTCGCCGCCCGTCGGCAAATTGAACTTCTCCAGCTCGGCATAGAGTCGGTCGAGACTATCCGTGAAGTCACCCGCTACGATAAAGTGCATATTCTCAGCCTGGTGAGTCAATCGGTAATGCTCCTTGATATCTTTAAGCGAGATGTTATCCAGCGACTTGATGTGCTCAGGGTAAGTCTTTTGCTTGTCACCCAGTGTCTGTGCCACTTTAGGACTAAGCATCCGCCAGGGCTGTGACAAGTAATTAGTCAGCTCACTCCGAACGGTACTCATCTCCGCCTTAAATGACTGCTCAGTAAAGTAGGGTTGGCAGATCTCATAGCGCATCAGCTCCATGATTCGCTGCCACTCAAAGTCGGCACAGTAGGCATCATAGCCTATATAGCAGGAACCGGTGCTGGCATTGCTGCTCGCCCCGTTCTTGGTGACAGCCAGCTCTTTCTTAATCGGATCACGGTATTTATCATTGACTCGGCACATCATATGCTCAAGTAGGTGCGCCACCTGCGACTTGTGGTCAAAGTCGACCCCGTAACGATAACCGGCCCGGAACTCAAAATCCATCGAGACGACCGGGGCATCAGCCACGCTAATGATCAGCCCCTTGCTACCTCGCTTGGTAGTATACTCAGATACGTCGTATTTCATAGCTTAACATCAGGATAAATCTTGCGAGTAACCCGGTCAATCTCGTGGCGCATGGTCGGGAAAGGTACACCCTCACGAGCCGTCACCCCCTCAAAAACCCAGAAAGTTCTCTCAGCGTTGCCCCAACCGCAAGCCGGCGGCATGCCGTACTCCAGCATCTCGACGAAATCAATATCCAGCATCATCGCCTCGTCATCACCGGCATCACGCATCTGCTGTTGCTCCCGGAATCGACTTAGCTGATCTAGCGGGTCATTCAGCTCGGAGTAGCCGTTGCCCAGCTCGGATCCGGCAATGATCGGCTGAAAGCGCTGCACACTCCGACCGTCAGGGTTAGCCTTGCTGAGCGGCGAGATGAACTTAGGCGTATTGACCAGCCAGACCGGCCCGGCGACTGTCTTTCGGACTTTCTTCCATAGCTTGTCTATACCGCGAGAGATATTGTCCGCCTTACCCACCTCCAGTTGGTTCTCCTTAAGCTTGAGCTTTACTTCATCCAAGTTGGTATGATAAACATCCAGGTCGTAGTGCTTCTTGATCACCTCGGCATAATCCCAGACCGGCCAATCTTGATCCAGATCGACATCAAAGTCACCGATCTGAAACCGCATCTTACCAAAAGTCTGCTGGATCACGTAGCGATACATCTTCTCCATGAAACGCATACCGTCCTGCCAATCCCAGTAAGCATGGTACCACTCCATCGCTATATGCTCCGGCAAGTGCTCGTCGTCCATCCCTTCATTACGAAAGCGCGGTCCAATATCGTAGACCCGTTCATACCCCGCCCCTAGCAGTCGTTTTAGTGGTAGCTCATGACTTATTCTCAGGTACAGATCCTGATTCAGAGCATCCATATGAGTACGAAAAGCCGTCGCATCCGCTCCGCCAGTAGTATGCTCAAGCACCGGAACGTTAATCTCGATAAAGCCATGTTCGTTTAAGAAGTCCCTGGTCGCCTGCCAAAACTTTGACCGACGGATAAAGCGCTGACGCACCTCAGGATTGACATTCATATCGATGTAGCGTCGGCGCAGACGCTCTTCCTTATTTGTGAAGCCCTGTCGCTCGGGCATGGGACGCAGAGACTTGGCTAATAAGCGGAGCTGGGTAGTTGCTAGCGACACTTCGCCCGTCTTCGTCTTGATCACCTTACCCGTTGCTTGGACGAAATCGCCCGTATCCAGCAGGTTGAGCTGCTTGATGCCGAGCTGTGACCGCTCGGGAACTAGCTCCTCCAGCTGCCCTGCCTGGATGAATAGCTGCAGGCGACCGGTCATGTCGCTGATGACGATGAAAGCCAGCTTACCGAATTTGCGCAGTCCGACAATCCGCCCTACCACCGTCTGAGTAGTATCCGCCAGCTCATCAAACCGAGGCTCCACCTCGCCGGCACCAATCGTCCGCTCGGTATGAGCCGGATAAGGATCAATGCCGAGCCGGCGCAGAGCCTCCAGCTTTTTTAATCTCTCGTCACGAAAATCTGCCAAAGTTGCCATAACAGGGTACATTATAGCATGTAGATACTTAATACCTGCGCCATGACGCAGGTATTAAAATAATAATATTGTCCGTCGCACAGTGCACGATCCAACCGCTTAGTTGATTTCCGATCCTGTAGTAGCACCAAAGGACAGTGCTATTCGGCGCAAGTCCTTTGGCTACTCCTGTTCCTCCGCCTTCTAGTCTCTCCTCTCTTTATTTCACTTGCCTCTTCACATAGACCTTTCTTCCATTTCCATTCTATATATCTACACACCCCGCCAAAACTCGCATGTTTCTCAGTAATTTGACGAAGCCTGTCCTCACTCAGTCTCATAGTTTCGTATTCGGAGCTACAGGTGGAAACCCACCTATACAACATATTCCCCTTGCCGCCAAAACGACCTAGCCTCTTTGCAGTGAAGCACCTGTAAGGATCCTCGACTCCGGCTTTATCGAAATACTGATCAATCTGATCAACCATCTCGTCTATCAGCTTTAGCTTTTGATCGTATTCGGTCACGTCATAATAGTCGTCGGCAACTTCAGTGGCATCGCTCCCACCCTCTGTGAGTTGGAGGATCTTCTTTATAGACTCGTCGCTATTAGGATTCTTTCTTAAGTGATACAGAGCGATCGCACCGACACAACCACTGTCTTTGAGTTCGTCATGCTCCGCAAAATATTGCTCAAGATCAGATAGACCATCACGAGGTAAATCATGCTGCGCTATTTGCGATATATCGTGCGACGCTACTACATTGCCACTATGACCGTCACGACCTACACCGAATAAATCATGAACGGTATCCAGCGTCTCAGCTAACCGGGCTTTGTCCGGGCTTTCCTCAATATCCAACCGCAATAATTCCTTCTGCAATAGCTCATCGGGCGACCAACCCGGATTTGCATATAGCTGTTTGACTAAATCATAAGCGTCATCAGCATGTTTTGTCGCTAATGCACGCTCCTGCTTAATGTCTCTTTTTGACCTATCACTGCTTCGCAGATATTTGTTATACGCAGCTGAAGTACGCATTTCCATCATTTCCATCATTTCCGCCCGAACTTTATTGCCAGTTTGTTCGCCCAGCTCTTGCCAATCAGGATCATCAACAAGTCTCCCGACATGAGGTTTATCGGAATTAGCTTCCTGCTCCTGAGACTCCATCAACGCCAACATCACCACGAATAAGACCACCGCATTAAGATTAGCTTTCTGCTCTCGCAACTCCATCGCCCTCTCTTCAGCCTCTTCCAATTCGATCCAAGGGGTATTAACCTTCTCTTCTTCCCGTGCCGTCTGTCCGACTTGCCCAGCCAAAGCAACCTCAGCGATAACTTGCTCTCTGGCTAATCCAGGAACTGCCTTGACCTCCGGTGTTTTGGTCGCACCTACCACCTCCCCTTCGTCCTTAGCCCTAGTCGGTTCAATAGCTACTTTAGCCTCCGGTTCCGACTGCTGTTCATCGTAATTATAACAAAGTGTTTCACCAGTTGGCTCAGCAGCTACTTTGGTCTCCGGCTTCAGCTGTTGCCTGTCATAGCTAAACATTTCGCCGACTGGCTCAGTAGCCACCTCTTCAGCCTCCGGATCCGACTGTCGCTTTTGACTAAGCCACCCGGATTCTTCGCCGACACCCCGGTCGTCATCAGGCTGATCTGTTTCTTCCGGATGCGCCAGCATTGACCAGTCATTGACATCTAGATTATAGAGAAAGCTATCATCAGGTAGTTGGTAGTCATGGCTGGGACGGTTCATATTACTCATGAGATCTTATCTGATAATCCTTTCTATGGCCGATAATAACTATACTTAACTTGATTTATACATTAGCATAATTTCGCCGTTGTGTCAATCCCCAGCAGGATACACCACCCATTCCTTGTCTAAGGTTGAATAGATGAGCAATTATGTCCTCTCGGTAAGTAGTTTACCCAAGTATCTGCTGGACAAGCTCACAGTACGATACCTAGCGTTATGCTTGCTTAGGTAGCTGAACCAGGGTTAGCCGGCTGAGTTTATTGCCGACGCAGTATAAGAGCACAAGCTAGCAACATCACTTCCCAGCCATAGACTTGGCTATAAAAATTGTCTCCAATTCAAATCAGTACAGAGCGTTCAGGTAGGTGACTAAGCGGTACGAGAGCTTTTGGCTTTTCTGCACTCCCGTGCTTTGACATCTTTGTCGTGTATCTGATCTGCCATCTCGAATAAGTTCTTACCACCCCAAGCCAGTATCCAACCATATATAGTGGCACTATCTGCATATCTTTCAGTATTTCGACGAAGCTCGTCTTCGCTAAGACACGCCACCTTGTATTCGGCGTTGCGAACGACAGCCCACCTATATAATGCATCTTCTTCATCGTTTACACCCAGTGTATCTATAGTAAAGCTCTCCTTAACCTCAGCTCCATCAAAGTACTGATCAACCTGCTCAACCATTCGGTCAATCGTCTCTAGTTTCTGCTCATAGTCAACTACATCGCCGCTTTTGTCCGTGTCATTGAGTATCCCTGTTACTTCAGCTTCACTGCCACTATCCGCAATCCGAAGGATCTTCTTTATCGGCTCATCATCCCGGAGCTTTTTCCTCAGATGGTACAGGGCAATCACACCGGCACCACCACAATCGACATGGTACCATATGCTAGAATTAGTACAATCGCTATAGTTATAATCTAAGCTGTCACATGCTACCTTTATTATGTCGTGGCTAACTCCCAGACCATCGCTCAGGTGGTTATAATGAGTTGTATTAAATAGATCATGGACAGCATCCAGCGCTTCAACCAACTTGGCATTATCTGAATCCTCTTCAGCATCCCGTCGTAGTAGCTCTTTCTGCAACAGCTCGTAAGGCGACCAGCCCGCATAGAAATATAGCTGAGAAAATAGGGGGGATACAGATTCGCTCCAACTCATCGCCCTCGTGCGCTCTTGATCAATGACCTGCCTAGGCTTACTATCACCTTTCAAATAGTCACCATATTTATTAAAGCCTTGCAGCTCCATTATCTCTTCTGCGACTTTAATGCTGGCATGACAGCCCTGCATTCGCCAGTCGAAGTCACTAGCTAGCCTCTCAGCAGCAGACTTTTCGGAGCTAGCATCTTGCGACTCTACCACTTCCGCACTGGGTTTATCTTGCCCGGTTTGACTAGAGCCAACCGACTCCTTCTCTCCTGTTGACTGCCCAGTCAAGGCAACCTCGGCAATAACCCGCTCTTTAGTCTGTCTGAAAGTAGCCGTAGTCTCTTGCACAGACTCCGCCTCTGGCTGCTGTTCTTGATTGGGCTGTTCCGGCTTAGGACCATCAGTGACTTCTTGATCTTTCGCCTGATTGTTACTTTGCCGTTTCGCTAGTTCCGAGAAAGGTGTGAACCAATCATCGACACTTAGGTCTAGAATGTCAATAGACCGGTAGTTGTTATTAGGATGGTTCTTGTTACTCATGAGATCTTGTCCGATAATCCTTTCTATGGCTGATAATCAACGATACTTAACTTTGATTTATACATTAGCATAATTTTGCCGTTGTGTCAACCCAGCTCGATGCATAACACCAAGCTACTTAATTAAGCATAATGTGTAATCATACTTTACTGCGCATAGACAGATTCACCAGCATCGGCTGGACAGGTCCCACGGCAGGATACATCGCCCCTTCCTTACCCAAGGTTGAATAGATGAGTAATTATGTCCTCCCGGTAAGTAGTTTACCCAAGCGTCGGCTGGACAGGCTCTGCACGATGATCACTCATTTCCAGCCCAAGATAGCCTTGTATTTATGACAACTATATCGTACAGTAACAGTAGTAAGCTAAGTGTGAAGGAGGCAAAGCGCCGGAGGTCTAATATGGGAACATATGATAGTTATCAGAGTAATAATATTATTGATCAGGATCTGCAAGATACCGAGCGCCTGCCTCAGCTGACCGATACAGCCTGGCGATACCAAGACTATCCGGCCTACGCCACCGGCCCCCGGCAGTATAGCTACGGCGACTACGAGCAGACTGAAACCGAGCCAAACTCCCGAGATAAGCTGCTCCGCCGCATGGCTATTATCACCTCTACCCTGGCGATCATCTCCGCCGGGGCGGTCGTCGGCAAGAACTACCTGGCATCACATGGTGGCAATATGGCTCAGCCCGCCACCACCGTCAGTGAGAATAGTGCGCCGGGCAATACTGACGACAGTGCTAATAGCAGTAGCGAAATACCAGGTACACCCACGGTCAATAACGACGGTAGTGCCGGCAATAATCAAAGCATAAACCCACCGTCTCAGCCTAACCCGAAGAACGTTCTACCGAGCTTCGAAGCTCTGAAGCCGACTGACTACAAATGCTATCTCATCGACGACAAGGGCAATAAAGTCGAGAAGGTCTATCACTTTGACGACGACAAGTATCGCCAGCAAAGATATACCAACAGCGACTACACTGCTGACATCCAGCGCTCATCAGTCGACGACATTGTAAATATGTACCATGAATTCACCGGTAATAGTGGTGGCTTTCAGGATGTGATAGAGTACGAACAGCGACGTGAAGGGTCTGAGAGCTCGCCGGTCATGACTGCCCTAGCCAATGCAGGGTACTGCTATGATAGCAACATTAAATACTCCGGCGCAGAGGGCACACTGCTCGCTACTAAATTTAATAGGGGAGTCTACGGCGAGACTATCTATCGCGGCGACCAGATGTACCAGCATGATGATGGTATTTTTATCACCTCTAACGACACCGTCGACTTGAACTTTCACCTCTTAGCAGGTCATGAGAAGAAACTTGTTCACGTCGACAAACCCTTTGTCATATATATGAGAAGTGGACATGATTGCCCTGCTCTCTTGATTGAATCCGATGTGCTTCCGACCGTTAGAGAAATACAGACGGTCAGGCGATCTATTGCTAAAGAATTTACGAAAGAATGGCAAAACGACCACTCGGTCTACGATTTCGACACCAGACGGTTTGCCAACGGTGGAGAGTTCTACCTACCGCCACAGGGCGACGTGAGCGAAAGTGAGCTGGATCAGGTAGATAGCAACTAACTCGGACCAGCTACATACTGTATAAATATATTGCCTCCGGAGGTTTACCGGAGGTAATATTTTCCGTCGCTCAACTTTAACTGCTATGGTACGACTAGTAGCTAGCAGTCAGAGTAATGACTCGCCTTTACTTCAGATAGTCACCGACGTAGACGAACTCAACCCCGCTGCTATAGTCCTCTTTCTTCCACTCAAAAGTCTTTGACCAGGGCAAGCTAAGACCATTCATGGAGTTATTAGCTCCTGATTCCAGCGTATGAATCGTCCCGGTCGTCGGATCAACGCTAGTCACCACTCCGGTATGTCCTGCGCCACCACTAGCATGCATGTGACCGGCAACTGAGCTAAAGATCGCCGGCGCCTTGGTCGGATATGGTTCAGACTTTAAGTTCTTCCCCGGGTTGGCTGCAATCAACTGCTTCACCACCTGATTACCATTACCGTGACCATATGTTAATGTGGTGTGTTCACCTATAAACCATGCGGTAACAGTCGTACAGCCGTTACTAGATGTCGAATATGCACCGTAATGACCATGAGTCTCATCAGCAAACTTCTTCTGCATCTCAGTTGCCTCAACGTTACCCGAGCCATCTGACGACGACTTACTGCCGCTGCTCACATCATCTACCTGCATCTCTTTACAGGCGGCACCGGATTCACTATCCCCGTCATCCCCATGATAACAAGCGATGGAGACGACGCCATAATAGCCCATCACATAGAGCCGAACCGCCTTATAATCCGGCTGGGTAGCCTGTTGCTGACAGGTTCGCCAGTGAGAACTCTTCCCCTCATCCTCTTCGTCGGAAGTATCGGCATAGTTAAACTTAGTACCATCAGAATTATCGATCGGCTTAACCGAGTAGTCGCTCGTACTGACCTCTGACAGTAAGCACTCCCTGGCATACTTAATATATGGGTTCTCTTCACCCGGTGGTGGTGGTATCTGAAAGAGCCCGATCGCTTTATCAGCATTCTTAAACAAGCCTTGCGAATCGTCGTTGATAATCTCGTTCATCTCACTCAGACTACGACCGTACATCGGTACACCGTAATCGTAGGCACTAGCAGCATAGGCATTATTGCCTAACAGCTGATTGCTAGCTGTCGCCATGATAGTCGGTGCCGACACTATAGTCTTAAGAGCGTTGCCCATCGCCAGCCAAATGTCTTGCTTGCCCATATTTAGATTAGCCGCATAAGCTATCTGGTTAAGCGACGAACTATAGTCATACGGATCAAATAGCCGAGCCAGTAATGGCTTTTGACTGTGTCTCCAAGCCAGATAACGCCGGTTCTCCAAGTTTAGTTCAACCGCCTCCTTGTCGCTCAGCTTACGGCCACCGGTCATCATCGCTTGGTCATTGGCTAGATATCGAGCGCCAAACATAGCGTTAGAACCGTGCTCAGCCGGCGTAGCAATGTCAGTCGTCAAGGGCTGCCCCACTAGCCAGTTCGCCATCACCGTGAGTACCTGCCAGAACTCATCGTTACTAGCAAATAGGTTGGCTATCAATGCCTCAAATTGCTTTTTCACTAGACCAACGATGAAGTCTATGATGGCTTCTGTAATATTTTTTAGCGGTCCACTAAACAAAATATCTATTATTCCGCACACTACGTCTACCATGTCTTTATACTGAGTATAAAGGCTATTAAGCATACCATTCATCCGACCCGGCAGGAAATTAAAGCCCGGCTTGCCGACCGTTCTGAGAATCCCCTGCATGCCGGAGTTGTCGTTTAACCTATCGCTGCCAGCTATACCCATATTCTTAGCTATAGCGGGGCTGGATGCATAACTGCTATGCACCATCTTACCGGTTGCCTCACCGTCGCTATTGATCTCGGGAATATCGTCCTCTAGCATTGACTTAGTAGCGAGCTCCAGTGTCTTCATGTTCATGTCCTTGGATAATGACATCATCTGTGAGGCATAGCCCAGATATAACCCCGCTTCCTTCTCAGCCGGCACGACAATGTTGGAATATTTAAACTCCCCTAGCCTGCTATATATCTTGCTGATCATACAGACGAAACCGGCCATAAAGATGATGATGGTGAGGCCGGTCGTCTTAAAGCCGTTCATCTTCATGGCGGAATTAATGAACGTCTCAAACTGCTTTAGTTTGTCTATGATGCTATTTACCCGAGACCGAGTGTACTCCGGGTTCTTGTCAGCCACTTCCTGGCGCTCTTGCTTGAGCTGATTGATCACCTTAGCTATGCCACCGGCATCACCGCCACCTCCTGCGCCGGCAATCTCACTGAGGTAACTGCCGTTTGCGGGAATATTGCTGAATTGATCCTTCGTCCAGTCTTGGAACTTCTTATATAGCTCGCTCTTTGAGCCTTGCACCGGATGAAGCCATCTGGTATAGCTCTCTCTCTTCATAGCAGCCCTGGTATTAAGCCAACCGGTTAGTTGCCATTTACCTAAGTTGTCCATCCCACTAATTGCCCGCCTCGTCTCCGCATAAGATAGCCTCCTCGACAAATGCACTTTTCCGTCTCGGATGGTTACCTTATCCGGACTAACCCCCAGCCGAGCAGCTACCTCACCCTTCATTGAATCGCCCGACTTCTTGAGTAACTCAGAGCTCATGCCGAAAGCTCTTGCCGGGTCAATGGTCATGCCATTGCCGTCGTCATCATAGACCAGGCCGTTCTTCTCAAAGTTCTCTTTCATCTTCTTGGCATACTTCAGACTGAGCACACCCATTCTCGACTTCTTTACCCTGTCCGACATCACATCGCTCGTTGAGGCACCGGCAGCCGTCGCCCCAACAGCACCCACCGACTCGGTTTTGCTGCCGGAGTTGGACTTGGCAGACGATACCACCCGACTATCAGCCCCCGCCCCTCCGGCCATCTTAGTCTTATCGCCGGCATCACCAAGATCAACGCCGGTAGCGTTAGCTCCCTGACCTACCAAACCGGCAGCTTTCACCATAGCGACGTTATCTTGGCCAAGTATCCACTCTAGACCATATTCGCGCAAGAAGGCCGCCGCTTGGATCATCCGTCCCAGCCCACCGGCCAGATAAAAGCTGATCACCAGGAAAGCTAGTACGATTAGCATCGCTATCCCCGCCACAGCTTTCGTCCCCATACCTGCAAAGCCGGCCGAGACCCCCTTCTTGCCGCCGAGACCGTTCGACTTTGATTTGTCCTTGGAGCCATCCATGCTGCCATCAAACTTGCTCGAGTCGATCGAGGCGTCACGCTCTTGACCGCCCAGATCTCGCTTTGACTGGTCTCCACCGGAACCGCCGGGGGCGTTAGAACCTTTGCCTTGTTGATCTTTCTCTTTATCTTGACCGTCGTTACCGGTACGGTCTTTACTAAGATTGTCGAAGTAATCTGACCCCGGCGAATAATCAGAGTAGCCTGAATAGTCGGGTGCCCCACCGGACTCTCCGGAGGGCTGTGGAGCGTCTTGAGAGTAGCTAACCTGAGGATAACTGCTCATGTAGTCATCGTCATCCACTTCGGTCGAAGCACCACTGCCGGTCATACTCCCGGCCTGATACCTACCACCGTAGTGAGGCACGGTGCCACTACGAGGGTTATTAGCGGCAGACTGCTCCAGCTCCCCAAGGTTGCTTCTGCGGTTGTCTGTCGCCATCTACTTTTGCCTACCCCTCTTTAGTTGTTCATTAAGCTAATTTACTTTTACTATAGTATAGACCTTCTCACCGCTGGGTGAAGAAAAGACTACCTCGTCACCAACCTTCTTGCCCATCAGAGCTGAGCCTAGCGGCGACTCAAAGCTGATCTTGTTCTGGGTCGGATCAGCCTCGACAGCCCCCACTACGTTGAATGTTGATTCCTTACCGTTTAATGATACCACAACCAAATCGCCAATGCTAACCGTACCATCGCCGTCAGCAGCAATAATCTGTGCTCCCTCCAGAATCTCCTCAATCTCAGCAATCCGAGCCTCCGATTGGCTTTGCCTCTCTTTAGCTACAGAATATTCGGCGTTCTCTGATAAGTCGCCCAGCTCTCTAGCTGTAGCGATAGCCTCCGCCACCTCACCCCGAGCGTCTATCAGCTCCTTCAGCTCTTTCTCTAGATCCGCCTTACCCTGTTTAGTAATATGAAATACCTTCTTCATCTTTCCTCCTTCAATAAGTCCTGGCTAACCATAATCCGAAGACTTAAGCTAGTTCAGCTATTGTACCACACCGCCGGCAGCAGTCTAGACGTCCTTGTGGATAAGTCTCTCCATCAGCTGATCGACACTCAGCTCGACTGCTTTCTGTTCGGTGCGCCCTTTATACTCCAGCTTATTGCCCGCTACCGTCTGCGGGCTCACCACTACTCGGTGTGGTATGCCCATTAAATCTCCGTCGGCAAATTTATCACCCGGTCTGGCGTCTCGATCATCCCAAAGCACTTCTACACCGCTAGTCCTCAAACGATCGTAGACATCTCGGGTCATCTCCCGTACCTCGGCCGAATCACCAATGTTGATCAGATAAAGAGAAAACGGTGCGATATTCTCCGGCCAGACTAGCCCCTGCTGATCAGAAAACAGCTCGGCGATTACGCCCATCACCCGACTGATGCCAATGCCATATGAACCGTAGTAAAATGGCTTGTTCTTATTGTCTTTATCCGTGAAGGTGATCCCCATCTGATCTGCTTTCTCTGTACCGAAGTTAAATATGTTACCGACCTCAGCACTGCGAAGCTTCTCCAGCTTTGTCTTATCCAGCCCCATATCAGCCACAGCATCGTCCAGCACTTCCTCGTTAACGGCTATATTGCGCTCCCGATCCAAGTAGAGCCAATCTTCCCCCGCCTCACATATAGTCTGGAACTCGTGGCTGAACTTAGTGAACGCTCCACCACTGGCAAAGGTCACATAGGTTAGCTGACCAATCCCCAGCCGGTCGTAGATCCGCTTGTAAGCCTCAATCACCTGGTCGTAAAATCGAGCCAGATCCTCCTTGGTAGCATGAATACTATAGAGATCCTTCATCAGGAACTCCCGACCTCGCATGATACCGGACTTAGCCCTCAGCTCGTTACGCAACTTAGTCTGAAACTGGTAGACTGCCACCGGCAAATCCTTGTAGCTGTGAACGTGCTCTCTCAGCATGTTCATAATCGGCTCTTCGTGCGACCAAGCCAACCCCACCTCCTCGTCGCCCGCTTGCAATTTAGTCTTAAACCAGATATCGACCAGCTGATCGTCCCAGCGACCCGTTGTCTGCCAGACGGCCTTGGGCTGTAGATTGGTCATCAGCAGCTCTTGCCCACCGACCGCATTCATCTCCTCTCGAACGATCTGCTTGATCTTTTCCATCACACGGAGACCTAGCGGTAGATAGGCATACACCCCCGCCATTTCCTTATGGACATAGCCTGCTCTGATCAATAGCTTAGCGTTAAGCGACGCCTCGTCGGCAGGCACGGTCTTGGTTGTTTTGGTAAAAAGCTCCGATCGTTTCATGGCATTATTTTAGCACACCGAGAGCTGGCTCTTACTTATGAAAGACTTTGACTAGATCTACTATCGTGATCAAGATGATTAGCCCAAACAAGAATGCCATTCCCCGACCGACGATCTTCTCTTCTCGCTCTTTGGTCAGCTTCCGGTGACGAGCCCGATACCATAGTGTCAAGTACAGCCTACCACCGTCCAGTCCCGGGATCGGCAGCAGGTTCATCACCGCTAGCGACACCGAGATGACGCCGGATATATATAGTAGTGTTATCGGACCTGCCACCATAGCACTGGGAAAAATCTGCCCCAAGATGCCGACCGGCCCAGACACGCCATCGGAAACACTAGCCAGCTCGGCCTGCGCTGCTGGAGAATTAACGACCAGTCCCCACAGCCCCTGGAATAGATTGCCGATCAAACCAACCAGACCACTTAGAGTCATCCAGAAGAATTGCCCCGCTGTAATCACCCCTACTATCGGGGTGCTCCAAGTCGCCCGCACTGTACCGGCGTGAAGCTGAGTCGTCTGGATGCCTAGCCGACCCCGCCCGGAGTTATCTTGGTCGCCAATCTTAGCTCTGACCGTCCGCTTCTTGCCATCCCTGATCACGACTATGTCGGCCTGACGACCGGCGTTTTGCTTAGTTAATAGCGGCACTTCCGACGATAACCCGATCGGCTTCCCCGCTACTGACACCAGTCGATCGCCCTTTTTGAGCCCAGCCCGCTCGGCCGGTGAGTTCTTGACCACCGAGTAGATACCGACCGCCCCTCGCTCACCGTGATCATCGGAAGCAATAGCAAATTGCCCCGGCATGATGCGAGGTATGCCAAATAGTGCCAGAATGGTGAATAGCAAGCAGGCTAATAAAAAGTTCATCGTCACGCCGGCCAGTAAGATTTTGGCTTTCGCCCGGAGCGAAGCCGCCCCATAGGTACCTTTACCCGTAGCATCGTCATTCTCGCCCTTCATCTTACAGAAGCCACCTAAGGGTAGCCAGTTAAGCGTCACCAGCGTACCATTAACTTTGCCAAACTCCTTTGCCCTAGGCGGGAAGCCAATGCCAAATTCCTCGACGTCCACACCATTGCGCTTAGCCACGACGGCGTGACCCAGTTCGTGCACTATCACTAAGATAGTCAAGATCACCAAGCCCACGATCACACCCAGCACTATTTGCCACCATGCTAATACCATTTATCCTACCCCTTTCATCATCCGATATTTGCTTGATATTATTCTACCCTTATTTCTCACCGACGACCAGTCAAATTACCGTTACTCACCATAACTTACTTGCCGAACCGACGGTTGCGCCGAGAATATTCATCTATGATATCGTCGATATCTTGCTCAGTCATATCAGGCCAGTTCTTGTCGATAAACATCAGCTCACTATATGCCGCCCGCCATAGCATGAAGCCCGACAGGCGTTGCTCACCGCTCGTCCGTACCATCAAGTCTAAGTCAGGTAGCTCGGGATGATACATATACCCGGCGAAGCGCTCTTCACTCATCTCAGCCAAGTTAGCCTTGCCCGCTCTGACATCAGCCGCTAAATGTCTAGCAGCGTCAACTATCTCCGCCCTGCCGCCGTAGTTGAAATGAAGCGCCAGCACCGTCCGGTCGTTACCGGCCGATTGCTTCTCTGCTTCATCCATAGCACGCAGGATATCCCGGCTGACTCGGTCTCGCCGTCCTAGGAAGATAATCCGAAAGCCATCTCCGATCATCTGCTTCATATCGTGGCGAAAGGCGTGGAGAAAGATCTTCATCAGGTAGCTCACCTCACTCTCGCTACGTTGCCAGTTCTCAGTCGAAAAGATAAAGGCGCTGAGGTAGGGGATCCGGCGAGCCTGAGCATAGTAAGCTACTTGCTTTAAGACCTCAAAGCCCTGCTTGTGCCCCTCGTAAGTAGTCAATCCCCGCTCTTTTGCCCAACGTCGATTACCGTCAACGATCAAGCCAAGGTGATTAGGGATAATTCGCTCCGCCTGCTCCATCAGCTACGTCTCTCTATCCTATTTAGCATCCCGGCATCCGCTAGGACTAGATAGTCATGATCTCGGTCTCTTTATCCTTGGCAATCTTAGCAATCTGCTCGTTAGCCTGACTTGCCGAGTCGTCAATGCCGACCTGGATGCGCTTCTCGTCATCCTCGGAAATGTGCTTACCCGCCTTAGCCACCTTGATCGCTTTGCGAGCCTCATCACGCACTGACCGCACGACGATCTTAGCCTCCTCAACTTTGTTATTGAGACTTTTGACGATCTCTCGCCGTCGCTCCTCGGTCAAAGGTGGGATCGGCACCCGCACATTGTGACCGTCGTCGCTCGGGTTAAAGCCCAGATCCGGTGTCGAGCTGATAGCACCGGCAATCGTTCGCAAGTTAGCTTGGTCAAACGGCGTGACCAAGATCTGCGTCGCCTCCGGCGCTGTGATATTTGCCACCTGGTTAAGAGGCATCTTAGTACCGTAGACCTCTACCTGTACGCCGCTAAGCATATCAGGGTGAGCCCTGCCGGTGCGAACCTTCTTAATTTCCTCGGCGAAGTGAGCCACTGCTGACTCGAACTTCTGGTCGTAAATACTTGTATCCATGTACTGCTATTTTAGCACGGCCGGTTAGTCTTCGCTAACACCGAGCTCCAGCCTGGCAAAGCGACGAACCACGATGTTTTCACCTAGCTTCGCCATTTCTTCCTTGACCAGTGTACCGATCGTCTTACTATCATCTTTCCAGTAGGTTTGATCAAGCAAGACTAGTTCAGAAAAATATTTGTTCAACTGACCGTCGATGATTTTATCTAAGATCTCAGCCGGCTTATTAGCGTTCTTCGGGTCGGCTTTAGCCGAAGCAACCAGCTCTTCCCGTTTACGAGTCCGCTCCGCCTCAGGTATATCATCTTGCGACACCCATTTCGGTCGCATGGCGGCAATCTGCATCGCCAGCTCGTGGGCTAGGCTCTTGAAGTTGTCGGTGCGAGCCACAAAGTCGGTCTCACAATTAAGCTCGACTATCACTCCGATCCGATTGCCGTGCACATAAGACTCAATCAGCCCTTCTCGGGCTTCTCGTTCACCTCGCTTCTCGGCTTTCGTCAGACCTTTCTTTCGCATCGCCTCAAGTGCCTTGTCGAAGTCGCCACCCGCCTCCACCAAAGCTTTCTTAGCGTCAGTTAATCCCACACCGGTCAGTTCTTTCAGCTTCTTGATCTCATCCAGACTTACACTCATTTGTCTTCTCCCAGCTTTACACTTACTTAATTCTATCTACTTTTCGTTAGATTCTTTTTCCTTAGCTTCTTCGGCTCGACGCTCTTCGGCTCGCTTAGCCGCCACGCTACTACCGTCTTTGACCGCCTCAGCCAGCTGATCTACGATCAAGCGCAGCCCGGCCAGAGCATCATCATTAGCCGGAATGACATAGTCGATGCCGGTCGGATTAGCATTAGAGTCACAGACTGCCACCACCGGCACACGCAGCTTCTGCGCCTCGGTAATGGCGTTGCGGTCCGTCACGGCGTCCAGTACCACCATCGCTCCCGGTTTACCTCGCATCTCTTTGATGCCACCATAGCGGATATTCAGCGTATCAATTTCCTCCTGGATGCGCTGCACTTCCAGCTTAGAATAACGATTAGCCAGCTCGCCGCTCGCCATTCTCTTCTCTAGCAACTTTAGCTTCTTGATCTGTGACACGATGGTGTGCTGATTGGTTAGCATGCCACCCAGCCATCGCTCGGTTACATAAGGCATACTGACCGACTCGGCAGCTGACTTCACGATCTCTTTAGTCTGCTTCCTAGTACCAACAAATAAGACCTGGCGACCTCGCCCGGCCACCTCTCTTAGAAAGTCGCTCGCCCGATCAAGCTGCGCCACCGTCTGATCCAAGTTGATAATGTGGATACCATCCTTTTTGCCATAGATATACTTGGCCATCTTCGGGTTCCACCGTGAAGTCTGATGCCCGAAGTGCACTCCCGCCTCAAATAGTTGCTTAATGTCAGCTGACATACTATTATTCTTAACTCCTTTCCTCACCACTATCTGCCCCGAGATACCAGGAGCTACGCAGATAGCTGCTTCGTTAATTAGTATTACAGTGACAATGATAACACATTTAGTCTACTGATGATACCGCTCGCACACATTGGAGTTAAGGTTGGGCTGGGGCTTTGGCCTCATGGCCACATAACGAATAAAGGAGGGGTAGCCCCTCCTTTATTGCATTGATTACTATTATTACTACTCAACCGATTCGTCTAGGTCAGCAGCCAAGTGCTTCGGGGTAAGCGGCTCGGTACGAAGATGCTTCGGCTGTCGAGGCTCGGTGCGAAGGTGCTTGGGCTGAACACTATCAGCTGACTGATCTACATCCACAGAAGTCGTATTGAGCAGTCTCGGATTAAGATATAGACTATTTGATGGCACTATCTCAAATCTATACTCAGGGACGCTTTCAACCGGAGTATTTTCATTCAAATAGGATTTCTTCACATTATTTAGACCGGTCGCCATTATTGTCGCTAATGCAGCAACGGCCGCTTTCTTGACAACTTTGTTTTTCTTATCCGCAATGGAATGGTTCATGGCATTCAGTACTGAATCTTTTGCCTCGGCAACTTTGGTCTTAGCGTCATCCCAATCGCTCTTAGTGGATTGATCGACGTTGCTATTCTTGTTGAATGATCGTTCGTTCTTCATAGTGCTTGTACTTTACCACATGTTTACGCTTATGTCAACTATAGGAACAAGATATATAGTATTAGTCAATCCTTCAAGCCCCTTGCATCTAGAAAACGCTTTTGCTAATATACTTACAGAGTTAATAATTTATGAGGTGGGAGACACAACAAACATGCCAGAAGACAACAATCCTTTTCGACCAACATTAGCCAAGCCAGTCAGTGATACGATGCTGGCAAATGACCCGGCACCGGATAACTTCCTAGCCGGTAACGACCGTTTAGCTCAGCAGGCTAATCTAGATGGTGTGACGGGAGGCCACCAAGCAGCCTCAGCCGCCCCACGTCTAGATCAGATGCCTAACGGCAATGTAGCCGGTGGACAATCAGACAGTCAGTCATTCAGCGACATCCTATCCGGCGCAACCAATACCGACTCACTCGCTGATACCGCCTTGACCAACCCTAAGCCGGTTGTGCCGACACCAGGTGTAGTTGCACCGGAGCCGACACCAGCTAGTGAGGAGAAGTCTAAGAAGAAAAAGAGCAAGAAGGGCTCTCTCTTCTCTCGCAAGAAGAAAGAGAAGGCCGGCTCAGACAAGCTGACCGACCCAGCCAGTAATACTAGCGCCGTCTTCGGGGCTGACTTAATGGCCAGCCACGCTTCCCCGCTCGGCTTTAATCCGCTTGATCCGGTCACGCCCGAAGGTACGCCCGGAGTGAGCGTTGATAGCTCCAGCTCATCAAGTACCACACCAACTAGTGCGGGTAGCGATAGTAGCTCACCGATCGGCGACGCCTTATCCGCCGCAGCTGCTATGGCAGACAGTCAGACCGGCGATGTAACTATTGATAAGACCCCGGCTAAGAAGAAATCGGCGTCCGGCCAGCCCAAGCAGCTAACCATCTCTCTCTTGACTATAGTCTTCTGCGTCCTCTTTATCATCTCGACTGTTTGCGCTGTTTACTTCGCCATCCAGAATGGCAAGAGTACCAACCAATTGAGCGACACTAAGGCTGAGCTCCAAGAGCTTCGGGACAAGGACAATGCCAGCAGCACCACCAATAGCAAGACATCCGATCAGTTCGACGCTCTACAGAACAAGATCGCCGGCTTGACTAAGCAAGCAACTGACAATAAGAAGACCATGGACGAGAACAAGAAAACCATTGAGGACTTGACCAAGAAGAATACCGACCTGACTACTCAGCTCAATGCCGCTAACGCTAAGCTGGCCTCAGATAAGTCAGTTAGCGACAACATGAAGAGTTTGGTTGTTACTATGTGCGCAGAAGAGCCTTTCAAATCTAAATCATCAGTTTGCATATCTCAAAACCAGCCACAAGGTCCACAGCAAGGTCAACACTAAGTTACCCTGCGTAGCGTAAAGCACCTCGGCAAAGCCGGAGGTGCTTTACTTTAGACAAGGTATAGTCTATAATCCTACAGATATGAAAAGCAGTATTCACCCTAATAATTATCGGCTAGTGGTCTTTGAGGATGAGGCAGCTCACTTCTCATTCTTGACTCGCTCTACCGCTCCCACTAATGAAACTATCAAGTGGAAAGACGGTAAAGAGTACCCTGTGGTCAAGATTCATATTTCGTCAGCCAGCCACCCCTTCTTCACCGGTGAGGAAAAGATTATCGACACCGAGGGACGAGTCGACCGCTTCACCGCCAAGCTCAAAGCCGCCAAGGCTCACCGCCAAGAGCTAGCTAAGAAGCTAGATACTAAAGCGAAGCAGGCCAAGGCTGACGCCAAGGCTAAGTCGACCAAAGAGCCGGTAGCTGAAGCACAGTAGCATAGGCCGCCCGGATAACCCACTCTATTTTAGTTAAGAGTGGGTTTTTAGTATTCACCCCCATTCCCAATCACCCCAAACCTAGATCATACAGTATAATAAAGAGTAGCATGAGTATCGAAATTAACTTAGACCAGTTAAAGCAAGAGCAGGCAGCCTTGGCTAGCGAGTTAGCTCGCCCTGATGCTTTTAGTGACCCCGGTGCCACCGCCAAGAGTCGCCGACTAACCGAGTTAAATGACTTAATCGCTAAAACCGAACGGCGAGACCGGCTGGTCGCCCGCCTGGCGGAAGATCAGCAACTAGCTAACGGCAAGGATGAACCCGAGCTGGCTGAGTTAGCCCAGATAGAGATCGGCGAGCTTGAGCAACAGCTTAAGGCTGCCGAGGCAGAGCTGCTGGACCTAATGATGCCGCACGATCCGAACGACGACAAAAACGTCATTCTAGAGATCAGAGCCGGCGTAGGTGGCGATGAGGCGGCCCTCTTCGCCGGTGATTTGCTCAAGATGTATCTACGTTACGCCGAGAACCATCACCTCAAGACTGAGCTGATCTCGGAAAATGCCAACGGATCCGGTGGCGTCAAGGAGGCAATCCTCAAGGTCACCGGCAAGCAGCCCTACGCTCAACTCAAGTTTGAGTCCGGCGTTCACCGAGTACAGCGCATACCGGTCACCGAGAGTCAAGGTAGAGTACACACCAGCACCGCTACCGTCGCCGTCCTGCCCGAAGCAACCGAGACCGAGATTCAAATCGACCCCAAGGACTTGCGAGTTGATATCTATCGCTCCTCCGGCAATGGGGGTCAGGGCGTTAATACCACCGACTCAGCAGTGCGAATCACCCACCTGCCGACCGGGCTGGTGATCACCAATCAAGACGGTCGCTCACAGATTCAGAATCGGGAAAAAGCCATGGAGGTGCTTCGATCTCGCTTGCTCCAGATGGAGCTTGATAAGAAGTCCGCCAACGAAACCGCCGAACGACGTGCCCTGATCGGCTCAGCCGAGCGAAGCGAAAAGATTCGCACCTACAATTTTCCCCAGGATCGCATCACCGATCACCGTATCAAATATTCTCGTTCCAATATCCCCGGTGCCCTATCGGGCGAAATTGACGATATCATCCGGGCGCTGCAGGATCAAGAACGTACTCTCAACCTCCAACATGGATCCGATCACCAAGAATAGCCCCCGCCTCTCCATTGCCGACTTTCTGGCTATCAGCACTAAGACGTTATCCGAGGCGGGCATAGCCTCTGCCAGGCTGGATAGTGAGCTCATCCTCGCCCATATACTGCGACGATCACGAGAATGGCTCTTAGCTCACGATGCGACCGCCCTGACACAGCCACAACAGCAACAAGCCCGGCAATTACTGCTACAGCGTACTCAGCGCCAGCCGATCGCCTACCTGACCGGTAGGCGTGATTTTTACGGGCATAGCTTTCTGGTAAACGAGCAGGTACTCGTTCCCCGCCCCGAGAGCGAAGTTATCCTCGCCATACTGGACGAACTAGCGCAAGATCATCATCTCAGGACGGTACTTGACGTCGGCACCGGCTCGGGCTGTCTGGCTATCAGTGTCAAGCTAACCCATCCTGACCTAGCCGTTAGCGCTTGCGATATATCTGAATCCGCCCTCCTAGTCGCCAGGCGCAATGCTGCTCGGCTTTTACCATCCGGCCAACAGATCAAGTTTTATCAGTCAGATCTACTGAGTAATCTACCGGTCGATAGTCGGTTTGATCTCATCGTCGCTAATCTGCCCTATCTATCTCCCGGGCAAGATGGTCTGTCGCCGGAGCTAGCCTACGAGCCGGCTACCGCCCTCTATGCTGATGACGATGGACTGAGCTTGATCAAGCAGCTTATCACTACAGCACCGGCTCGTTTGACGCCCGGTGGCTACTTGCTCTTAGAGATGAACACCGACCGGGTAGAGACAGTAGCAAGCTACGCCATTGGCTATCGCTATCAAGTAGTCAAGCAAGAACCATTTCACCTACTGATGAGACTAGCTTGAACTTGAATCATGAGCCACCAGCCACTCCAGCCCTCACTCTTCATCTGCATCGTCCATTTCCTGAAGACTGTGTGCGCTTGTAGCACAGCAGCACACGAGCCAGCCAGGCGGGTCTGAGGAAAATGATAATAGAGTGAAGAATGAGAGACTAATAGCAACGAAAGGGAATAGGCTTAATGAACACGGCTTCTAGAACAGCCCACTGAAGGCGAAGAGCATCACCAGCGTAGTCACCACAGTCAGCACCACCGGCGCCCCCAACTCATCCCAGGTCACCCGTCGATCGTCCTGCCAAGCTCGATAGACCCGGAAAGCCGTCACTGAGATCAGGCTGAGAATAATAGCCAGCTGCGGTATCCGAATTAGCGGAGTCGCCAAGTAAAAAACGCTCCAATGCCACGATACGAAGGCTAGCTCCATTACCAGCAGCCCCCAGATGGTGGCCAGTAACCCCTGACTCTTCTCTTCGAACATACCGAGCGCCTGACGAGCCGAAGCGAAAGCGATAATAAAGGCAATAACAAGGAATACAGTTAATGGCATGCCTTGCGCCACCAGGAAGAGAGCCACCACGCCGACGAACTGGCTGGCCAGTGCTTGAAAGCCGATCATTGCCTCACCATGCCGAGGCTTAATGACGATAAGCCACAAGCTATAGATTACCCCCAACGATATCTGCACAGCCAAAGCCGGCACTGGCAAAGCCTCGCCCGCCACCAGATAACTAACACCGATTCGACCACAACCCCAAGACATCGTCACTGACCCTATGCCAAAGATCAGATCTGGCAGACTGCTAAGGAAATTAGCTCTCCAATAGCGTGGTCGTACCGCCAGTACTCGCCATTTCGACAAGATCACCAGTACCACCGCCGGCCACAGCGATTCAAAGGCGATGGTCAGGTAGATAGCTGCACCTGCAAAGATCACATTAAAGATCACGTGGATCAGATCTGCTACCACCCCTCGACGACGAGCCAGTTTGATGAACTCCATCATATCTGCCTAATTATACCATAGACTCACTAGAAGAATTTGATTGAGTTCAGTGGCCAGATCCTCATAGCGACCGGACCAACGATATCCTCCAGCGGTATTGTGCCAAGCGTAGCTCGGTTGTCGCCGTTGCGACTGTCCATGGAATAGTTGCCGACTCGATGATCGCCGGTCACAAAGACTCGCCCCTTAGGTACGGTGACGTCTGTCCCTTCACCATCAACGCAAGTATTGATCTGCTTATCATCAGAGGCTAAGTTCTTAAACGTATCATACGGATTAAAGCCTCCGGGGTGGTCGTGATTATAGACCAGCAAGGTGCAGCCGTGCACCGTCACCCGCTCGCCCGGCAAGGCAATCACTCTCTTGACGATGTACTCGTCTCGCCCACCGGAACTATTGTCACGTAGTGGATTCTTAAAGACGATGATGTTGCCCCGCTCCGGCAGATAGGTCTTACCTGTCAAGGCTGCCGCTGTCAATGGCATCCGATTGACGATCAATCGGTCGCTCACCCCCTCGCCTTCCAGAGTCGGCTCCATGCTCGGACCAACCACATTAAAGCTGAGGAAGACGAAGCTATTGATCACCCAGACACCGATCGCCACCACCACGATAAATATAACTATGCTGGTGACATCACGAAACCACGCCGGCGCACCATTCTTGCCGACAGGTCGAGGCTGCTCGTAGCCGGCCGGTCTGAGCGGTGTATTAAACCTACTTAAGTCAGACCCCGGGCGACCGTCAGCCGGTTTGGCCGGCGGTAATGGCATCCGCTCGAAATCCACCGGCTTAGCCGGATGATTGACCGTGCCACCGTTACTGTTACTATTATTCATCTGTTGATCTTGAGGGTTCACACCAGCTATTCTACACCAACTCCCGACAGTATCACAGCCCTAATATCTGGCTGATCTTAGCGATATCGGCATCGTCTTGATACTTGATGATAATCTGCCCACCACGAGCAGTTGTCTTCTGAACAACTGATTTACTCTTTAGCCCCAGCCGCTTCGCTAGGCGTTTAGTCAACGGTGTCTCAGTGCGGGTAGCTCGCTTCGCCTGGGCTACACTCTCCACACCTGACGCTCCACCGGCCTTGTAGCCGATCACGAACTGCTCCGCCCGTCGAACACTCCATTTATTCTTGATAATCTCATCTAGCAGTTGCTGTTGAACGATCGGATCCTCGATAGCTAAGATCTGCCGACCGTGCGCCTCGCATATCTTGCCCTCCAGCAGTGCTTGCTTGGCATTATCCGGCATGTTTAATAGTCTAATGGCATTAGAGACAGTGCTGGACGCCTTACCGACCCGCTTGCCTATCTCTTTATCCGTCAGGTTGAACTGCGCTCTCAGCTTGAGATAAGCCGTCGCCTCTTCCAGTGGATTTAGATCAAGTCGCTGGACATTCTCGATGATAGAGACCTCCAGACGGTGTTGCGCCGACAAGGTGCGAATGATAGCCGGCATCTTAGCCAGACCAGCTATTTGCGCCGCCCGGTAACGTCGCTCACCGGCCACGATCTCGTACTTACTACCCCGAGGCGCCACTACTATCGGCTGCAAAACGCCATGCTCTTTGATCGAGTCAGCCAGCACCGTCAGCTCTGCCTGGTCGAAATCCCGCCGCGGCTGATCAGGATCAGGGACGATATCACCTATCGGCAATAAGCGCAGATCAGAGACTCTCTCATCCTCGTCTGCCGTAGTATCAAAATCGCTGTCCAGCACATCTATCGGGATCAGTGATTCGAAACCCTTACCTAGCCCTCGTTTAACCATGAGTTAATTATAGCATAGCCCTAGCTAGTCCAGCCGATTCGCTTCGCTACCTCTTTAGCTACTGCCTTATAGGCCCTTGCCCCTTTGCTAAAGCGATCATATGCTCCCACCGGCAGACCGTGCGACGGCGCCTCAGCCAGCCTGACATTGCGAGGAATCGCCGGCTCAATGATCTTGCCCGGGAAGTACTTAGCCACCTCCAGATACGCCTGCTGATTTAAGGCAGTCCGCTTGTCCATCATCGTCACTAGCACACCCAAGAGCCCCAGCGTCGGGTTAATTGACTTGCGCACTAACGCCATAGTTTCCAGCAACTGCGTCAGCCCCTCGATAGCAAAGAACTCCGGCTGAGTCGGTAGTAGCACCGAGTCAGCCGCCGCTAGGGCGTTCAGGGTTAGCAGACTCAGCGATGGCGGCGAATCAATAATAATGATGTCATAGCTATCAGCTACCGTCCTAAGCGCATCCCGCAGACGAGTAAACCTCCCCTCTACCGTCGATAGACCTACTTCAGCGTCAGCCAACTGCGAGTTAGACGGAGCGATCGATAAGTTCTTAAACTTAGTGGCGATGACCACCTCGGCCAGCTCGGCTTGCCCGGAGACGACTTCCAGAATGGTCGGACGACCGCCCGGGTTCTCGGTGGTTCTCAGACTAGCTTTATCTACATCCAGCCCCGAGCTGGCATTGCCCTGCGGGTCAAAATCAACCAGCAGAACCCTGGCTTCATGATTCTTAGCCAGATAATAAGCTAAGTTGACGGCCGTAGTGGTTTTACCGACCCCACCCTTCTGATTCGTTATCGCAATCGTATTCACTATTACCCCTCGTGGTTAAGCTAATTATAGCATAGATAAAGACCGGCACGATCAGCCGCATTAGCAGACAACCAACTTCTATATAGTGCGCCGGTACTTCAGCAAGATACTACTTGATTGAAGTAATCTCAATCCGGCTCATCTGACGTCGACCGCCTCTGATCTTGTGAACCCGCTTCTTAGCTTTGAACCTTATAGCTCTCGTCTTCTCGCCCTTGACCAGTGGATCGACTACCTTAGCAACTACTTTAGCGCCCTTTACAGTCGGCGTACCGACTGCCGTCTTCTGACCATCGATAGTCAACAGTGCATCAAATGTGAGCTCTTGCCGGTCCTCTGGTAGCTTGTCAACTAAGAGGGTCTCTTTCTCGGCAACCAAGTACTGCTTGTTGCCCGAGGTAATGACTGCTTTCATTTCTATCCTTCTTTAATTTAATGTCTCATTTACCCTATCAGATGTTAGCTAAAAAGGCAATGTCCGTAGCTCAGAGTAAAGTCTGTAATTTCCCTCCACACATAACTCTTTGACGTACGAGTAGTACGGGTGGTCTCCTCAGACCCCAGCACGATACTTAATGCTCATAACCACAAAGAGAACCTAAGGCATAATAATGCTTTGCTGTGTCTAGTTAGCCTAACTAGCATCGGCTGGGCAGGTTGGCACCGCATAAACTACCACGTGCACTGGATAGCTTGCTGATATATCAACAGCCTTCGTCAACCACACTGTACTACTCGTACCTAGGAATGCTTTGCTTTAATTGAAGCTGGATTAAGAAATGAGACCGGGGAAATTACAGACGTATAAATATTAAGTCTTGTAGCTCAGAGCAGGGCGTATGGTCTCCTCAGACCTGGCGACGTACAACCTACCACTGGCAATTGCTATCTAGCTGTTATATCAACAGTCTTCGTCAACCATATCGCCCTGCTCTTACGCACTATCACTCTTTATCGCACTAAAGGGTGTCTTTCGTCCTTCGTCTGCGTCAGTCATTTCCTGAAGACTGTGTGCGCTTGAAGCCAGAGCTGTGTCACGAGCCAGCCGGGCGGCAACAAAGGAAATGATGACGAGACGAAGAGTGAGAGGCTGCAACCTAGCTTACTACCGCCCTCAGCGCCTCTTTCATTCGCTCATAGCCCTCGGGGTTCATGTTGTCGGCGACGAAGTTATCGTGGGGCTTACTGCGGATGCCTTTATGATTCTCACCATAGTCCCAGACCGGGTAGTGAGCACAGAAGTCTTCAAAGCCGGAGCAGTTATCGGCTACAGCCAGGAAGTCTCTGGCAGCTCGTTTGAATGAACCACCATGCTGCAGAACCCAGTTCTCGATACCGACACCGCCTAAGCCACCTATTCCCTTTGCCTCGGGACTGCGTCTTGGTTTATAGGCACCGGCAGCCTTCAGGAACTGCTTAGCGTAGATGATGTTAGCCAGGACTTGTCGGTACTTAGTCTCGGATTGATTCTTGATGTTACTTAGTCTGTCAGCTAGTGCCGCATCGGTCGGGTATTGGACTTTGTTAGTCTTCTGAGCGAAGGTGATATCGATGTCAACCGGTTCAGCTAACCCGTCGATGGATACTTGCTTGAGGCGGAGGTTACCGTTGACTATCCGACTTTTATTGTCTGCCTGGCTCGCTTCGCCTTCTCCATCTTCATTATGATCTAAGTTGTCTATTTGATTGCTCGTGCCGTTGACTTCATCCGCCTTACCAAAGGCAGCGAGGAGTGCATCAGTGATCTGCTGTTTCTTAGTTGGGTCATTAAGGATACTTCTATCCAGCCTAGCCAGGTAGTCAAAGTCACCGGAGCCGGGAGCGTTAGTCTGTCTGCCGGTAGAGCCGGTATCAATCATCTCGACTATGTTCTCGGTTAGATCACCATCCAGATAATCCTTGTAGCTGAGGTTTAGCTCAGGAATGCCGGTGATAACTTGCTTAATCGCTTGATTGATCACCTCATGCTTATGATCAGTCTCAGCCATGCCGGCCGGAAGCTGGTCAACGATGGCAGCGGTGTCGGGGATGGTGATTTCTCTGACATTAGTGGAAGGGAGCTCCAGTTCGTCCTCCGGGGCAAATTGGTAGTCACCGGTGCGGTAGTGACTAAGGCCGGACATTTGGGCTCTCATCTTGTCATAGTCATCTGGAGTGAAGATAAGCTCCTCACTATCTTTATCAATTATCGGGATATAGAAGCCACCTAGGGCGATCTCTAGCTTAGTAACTTCGGAGACGGGCGTGGAGTCGCTGCGAGCGTCGCCAGGGTCATCAAAGAGATCCTTGATCTTAGTGTCGTCGGCGATAAAAAAGCTAACTAGGCTCATGCTAAAGCCGACACGAATGCCATAATGGTCGGGGTGATCAAAACCGATATAATACGCCTCCGGCTTCCCCTCTTTCCTTGCCTGAACGACATCGGCTTCTCTGGCGTTACCTTGTCCGGACCTAGTGACCACAAAGCTGCTCTCACCATTGGCATTCTCTCTTTTCAGAACCGACCACAATCCACCGCCAAAAGTATAAGCAAAGACGTGTTTGAGAGTTTCGCTCACCGTACCGTCTCGGATCGCTTTAGCCAGCACTATGCTTAAGTCGGTGTCCAGAGGTGTAGTATCGGTCCAAGAGGCATCGCCCAAGAACTCCTTGGAAGTGGCTCCATTCTGCATAATGTTATCCAGGTTGCTGATACCATAGCTACTCCATCCACCCATACCTTTGACCAGGTCACCTGGCTGGAGCTTGGGCTCACTGGTAGTAGCGAGGTATTCAGCTGTTTTACGGTTTCTGGCATCCGCCTCTTTAACTGCATCATCCATGTATCGCTCGGCATCAGCCAAGTCTTTGATGCCAATAAAGTGAGCAAAATAGCGAACTGCTCGGTCAGCCAGGGCATAGCGGTTAGTCGGTTTGATCAGGCTAGTTAGGTTGGCGAAATCGGTTTGGAGGGCGTTAGGTTGAGCCGACGGTTCATCTATGCCGGATTGCTGGTGGATCAGCTGGTAGGGATGTTCTTTACCGGGCAAGGTGCTGTTATAGATAGTGGCTAAGTGCCAAGCGAAGGCACTGAGAGTGTCGTAATTAGCCTTGGCATCCTTATCCATCAGGTTAGTTGGTTGATTAAAGATGCTCCAGTCCAGCTCGCCCGAGCTTAGCTGATCGAGTAAAGCCTGACCGTTTTTCAGAGTGTCCAAGTATTCTCGGATTGAGCGATTGTTTGAGCTGAACGAAGCCCTAAGTAGGTCAGAGAGTATGATGACATCCCTGCTATTGAGCATCTCACTCAGCTTGCCACTCTTTATATCACCGGTGGCTTGCTGGAGGACGGGGCTGATCCGGCTATCGCTACCAAAATGCCCCGCATACTCAAAATTAGTCTCTAAGTCGAGCGACGGATGCATCGTTCGGAAGACCAGATAAACCTTCCCCACATACGGTAGATGATTGTGTAAAAATATTTGTTCGATTTGCGCCAGCTTCTCAGAAGCCTTAGCAAGATCGCCATCCAGTAAAGCACCGGCAAACTCCGCTGCATGTTCCGCTACTTCGCTGGCATTAGACCGGCTAAGCTTAGTTAAAAGACCGGGCAATTGAGTTAAAGCTTCAGGGGTAATCTCATCGTAATGATGATCAAGATAATCTTTCAAGACCCCGGTCAGCTCGCAATTTTTCAGGTCACTAACAGTGTCATATGCTCTGAGTGTCGCTAGCTGTTTATCGTCCAGCCCGAGATCATCTAGGCTGTCCCGATTCTGTTCTATGATCAGATTATAGTCACCCTGCTTAAAAGCATACTGCCATAGTGCCGGCGTTGCTCCTTTATCGTCAAAATACTCATTCACCTCTTCGCCACTCAGCCTACCTAGAGATGCCGGAAAACCGGCCGACTGAGACAACTCGACAAAATGCCTCTGATAATCAGGTAGGCGCTGCATTAACTGAGGTTGGTTCGCTACGATCTCCGTATCACCCGTCACCATCCGATCCAGCAATGCCGAGCTGGGCTCGCCTTGTGCAAATAATTGGTTGATCAGCTCCCGGCGATTTTCCGGCGATGTATACTTTGCCGGATCAAAACCGGTGTCAGCAGTAAAGCTGATAAAGGCCAGCTCCGGTGGTGTATAGTGATTTCGCCAACCCGGGTCAACCGGAGCAATAAAGTCACCCGGGGTTACCTTGCTTGAGTTGAACGCCAAGCTATAGAAATCGTCAGTCGGCTGACCATGCTGATCAAACAGCTCGGCTTGATCGCCCGGCTGCCTGGCACTAACGTACTTCCGGTAAGCCAGCAACGCCCGAGCATAATCACCGTCATCATTATTTAGCCTGGTGATTACATCGGCCACCACCCTACCTTGAGCATCAAGCTTGTCACAATTGACTGTCACAAAGTTTGCGTCATCGAGAAACTGTCGGTCGTCATACCCATCAGCTCTACCATCGTACTCAAGATTATAGAGTGGTAGCCCCGGTATCTTCTGATAAAAGCCGGGGCGCAAGCCATCCTTGCCGATTAGCTCAGATAAGTCCGGTGCTGGCTGATTATCAGTAGCTAGCGCCCTAGTGGCATGGATACGTTCAAAGCACATCGCTAGAGCGTCAGTCCCACCCAGTCGTCTTGACTGCTCTAGCCAATAGTTGGCGGTAGTATTCTCCGGGCTGGGTCTCAGACTAGGCGAAATCATACAGGTTGGCATTTGTTCTGATGTATCACCCCGTTCTGCCCAGGCTAGCAACTTATCGTAACGTCGATCATAAAGCCGATCAATAGTTGACTGATCTAGCAAGCCTAACTTCTGAGCATTCTGTTGGACAAGATAACTACCTCGCTCACCAAGGCGTCTGTGGTTTAGTCGGTCTAGGGACTCATCAGTTCGAAACGGCTGGTAGCCTAGGCATTTCAGTGCGCCGATATACTTAGACATACTAGAAATAGTCTCCCGGTAAGCCAGCTCCGACACCTTGTTGCGGTATTTGCCAACCATCTCTTTCGGCACGGAGGTCGAGAGAATAAATTCGGTACTCTCGATCAATCTTTCACCATAGTGCTGAATATCTAGATTATCCGCCAGCTGCTCTCGCTTAGTCTCATCGGTGACTATCTGACATAGCGTGTCAACGAAGTACGGACTATCAATCGCTTGAGGCACCGTCCGAGGATATGTCTGATCCAGAGTGCTATAGATCTCACCTCTGCCGTTTCCCTTCATCATGCTTG
>ERZ772940.65-NODE-65-length-65244-cov-4.86843_pt1 | contig 65244 bp, 80 predicted proteins | sample MGYA00511682_ERZ772940 | MGnify/ENA primary metagenome ERZ772940 (study PRJEB29015, sample SAMEA2737922) | human oral metagenome | biome: human oral; feature: human-associated habitat; material: dental | place: China | collected 2031 ... | reverse complement strand
GGGCATGTGCCACAGCTGAACGACTTCTTCTTAAGAGCCTTCCCCTTAGTAAGTATGTTGAGCACTGCGATGAGCAGTCCAAATACGAAGAATCCGCCAGGTGCGAGGTTGAAGAATCCGATTGGGGTGAACCATGAACCGAATACTGTCATTCCGAACCATGTTCCGGCTCCGAGAAGCTCTCTGATTGTACCCATTACTGTAAGTGTGAGTGTAAATCCGAGACCCATACCGATGCCGTCGAGAGCAGAATCAACAACCGTATTCTTGTTTGCAAATGCCTCCGCTCTTCCCAGGATGATGCAGTTTACTACGATTAGAGGGATAAAGAGTCCGAGCGACTTGTATAGCGCAGGGACATACGCCTCCAGCAGGAACTGTACTACTGTTACGAATCCGGCGATTACTACGATGTAGCATGGGATCCTAACCTTATCCGGAATAACCTTACGTAGTAATGAAATTACTATGTTAGCTGCAATAAGTACCGCTGTAGTTGAGAGTCCCATTCCGAGACCGTTTGAAGCGGACGAAGATGTAGCTAGTGTAGGGCAGGTACCAATCAGCAGAACCAATACCGGATTTTCCTTGATGATACCATTTGTGATAATGGATAGCTTACTCTTTTTGCTCATTTATTTAGCCCCTCCCATAGCTTTGTACTGCTTGAGTCCGCAGAATACGGCCTCATGAATAGCCTGCGAGGAAATCGAAGCACCCGTGATGTGCTTAACCTTTGACTTCGCATCCTTGATCGTCTCACTTCCGAGATCGTTAAGCCCTTTATACTGTTCGAGGTGCTTAGGGTCCTGAGCCTTTGTACCGATTCCCGGTGTATCCTGAGCACTCATAACAAGCACCTTGGTAATCTTACCCTTATTGTCGATGCCGACCATAGCTGTGAGAGCTCCTCCATAGCTGTTCGAGCTTACTGTAACAACTACGCCTGAACCGTTTACAGCCTTTGAAGCCTCTGTTGCATATATTTTGTTCTTCTGGACTACAACGAGCTTTCCGTCGTAATTCTCGAATTCGCCGTGAGCCTCAGGAATAAGCTCGGACTTCGCCTTGTTCGACTCCTTGAGGTTGTTCTTATCGATGATTGGCTTCGTAACACCGTACGCCATAGCAAGTGCAAATGTAACTACGAAACAAATCAGTACGAGCACGAGGATAGGCGAAACGAAATTTGAAAATGCACTATTGTTCTTCTTCATTATTTCGCACCTCCTTTTACATAGCCCTTATACGTCCATCTGTTGATAAGTGGCGTGCAGATGTTCATCAGCAGGATGGAGAAGGAAACACCTTCCGGGTAGTTGCCCCATAGACGAATAGCCATGGTGATAACTCCGCATCCGATACCGAATAGGATCTGACCTTTAGTTAGCTTAGGCGATGTCACATAGTCTGTAGCCATGAAGAATGCACCCAGCATCACACCACCTGCACACACATGGAATATAGCCATGTTGAAATCCCCCTTGTAGTATGCAAGAGCGATTACAAATACAGTTCCGATGAATGCACATGGAATAGCCGGTGAAATAACCTTTCTCCAGATAAGGAACAGTCCTCCGACCAGAAGTGCCAGAGCACTTACTTCTCCGAGGGATCCGCCCGTGAAGCCGAGGAACATGTCCATGTTGGACGGAAGATCAGCCTTGCCGGTCCCACCGGCAACGAGAGCTAGAGGTGTAGGCCCTGTTACGGCATCAGTCTGTGCTGCCATCCTCGGTAACGGCCAAGATGTCATCTGCGCTGCGAACGAGATAAACAGGAAGATTCTGGCTGTGATAGCCGGGTTTACAAAATTCCTGCCGATACCTCCGTACAGCTGCTTAATAACAACGATAGCTACAAAGCATCCGATGATTGCCATCCATACAGGGAAGCTGGATGGAACGTTAAACGCGATTAACAGACCTGTTACTGCGGCACTGAGGTCGCTAATTGTCTGTGGCTTCTTGGCTAGCAAATTGTAAATCCACTCGAATGCCACGCTGGCAACCACACATGATACGGAGAGTAGCAGAACTCTGGCCCCGAAGATGTATACGCTGGCAACTAGCGCCGGAAGCAGTGCAAGCAGAACAGTTCCCATTAATTTGGTAGTATCTTCGTCCGTAACGATATGCGGAGATGTCGATACTATCAGATTGTTATGAAATTTCTTATTATCCATTCTTCTTCGCTGCCTCCTTTACCAAGCCTTTCGCGAGCTTATTGGTAAAGCTCAAGGGTCTTCTCGCAGGACATACATATGAGCAGCTTCCGCACTCCATGCACTGCATAACCCTGAACTTATCAAGTGACTCTGCGTCATCTCTCTCGTAGAAATCTGCGTATAGCATAGGAACGAGCTTGAATGGACATGCGTGGTGGCAACGTCCACAGTTGATACATCCTGTCTCGGTCTTAACTGTAGCCGATTCCTTGCCGAAGCATAGAAGAGAACCTGTATTCTTAACAGTTGGAGTCTCATCCGAATGAGTTGCACGCCCCATCATAGGTCCGCCCATTACGATTTTCTTAGGCTCCTGCTTATATCCGCCGCAGAACTCGACAACATCAGCGATGCGAGTTCCGATTGGAACGAATACGTTCTTAGGCTCCGCAACAGCATCTCCATCTACAGTAATTCTCCTCTGCACAAGCGGCATGCCCGTTCTAAAGTACTGTCCTAGGATAGCGATTGTAGATACATTACAAAGGATTACTCCCAGCTGTGCCGGGAGCACACCGGCATTCATAACCTGACCGGTTGTCTCATATACAAGCACACGCTCGGCACCCTTAGGATATCTCGACTGCAGCTTGCATACCTCAATGTTATTGATACCGTTCTGCTGAATCAGTCTGTTCATATTGTCGATGGCATCAGGCTTATTCTCCTCGATGCCGAGAATTCCATTCTCGAGGTTGAGATACTTCATCGTTAGAAGCATACCGTCGAGGACATCCTGTCCATCCTCTACCATCACTCTGTTATCGCCTGTGATGAATGGCTCGCATTCAGCACCGTTAATAACTAAATACTTACACTCGTCTAGATTCTTTGGATCCATCTTGATGCTCGTAGGGAACGAAGCACCTCCTAATCCAACCATACCACTAGCTCGTACTGCCTTGACAAAATCCGCATGATTTTCAACGCGAGGAATCTGCACCTCTTCGCTGACATCCTGCTTCTTATCAGTCTCAATTACAATATGTGTCTCCATTCCGCCCATAGAAGAACGTACTGACGTAATATCGGTAACCGTTCCGGAAACGCTGGAATGAACCGGTGCGCTAACGAAAGCTTCTGTGTCACCGATCTTCTGACCGACCTTGACATAGTCACCCTTAGCAACGAGAGGCTGACAAGGAGCACCAATGCTCTGCGACATGCAGATTTCAACCACATCCGGAATCGGCATCACTTCGGTCTCACGACCTGCAGTATTCTTGTGATGCTTAACCAAAATGCTTGGTAGATGTTTACCTTGGCTCATCCTTAAGAACCCTTCCTTTCTTAGATTCGTACAAATAATATCCATTGCATAAGAGAAATTATACATCAAAAATACGTATAAGTCATCTTAAACTTCCTTGAAATCTTCACATTCAGGCGCAACTTTTATTCTTCCCTCTTCATCTACTCCGAGAACCACATGTTCTGCTACTAACTGATCTCTGACGTACAAGATAACATCTCTGCTGAGCACTTCACCCGGGCAGGCGATAGGGCTGCCCGGCGGATATGGGACCAGAGATTCATATAAGACTCTCCCCTCTGCGCTGTAAAGCGGCACGGTTTCATATCTGTCCGGAATTCCGCGCTGCTCCAGCATTGCCGAAAGCGCGGGATTCCGGGCAGGAGATGGAGAGTCCGCGGCTTTGCTGCTTGAATTCACAGCTTGCGAGGCGGAGTCCGCGGCTTTGCTACCCGCCTTCTCGATCTGCAAAGCGACTTCCGCAATTTTGCTATCCGCCTTCGTGTATTTAGAGGTGGAATCTGCAATTTTGCCACCTGAAGCCCCCGCCGAATCGGAATCCTGCAATTCGGTGCGGCGGATTCCGCCGCTATACTGCACCGAGATCTCACGCAAGGCGGCCAGCATATCCTCGTAGTCGCCTCTCTCGTTGCCGATTCCGGTCATCATCATTGCGTAGCCGCCGTGCGTGAGTTCAACCCAGATGTTCCGCTTCCGGAGCTCCTCCGCTAGCTGATCTCCGGATAGACCGAGGGCTGACATTGTGAGATTTATCTTGGTATTGTCCAGTTCCGGACGCCGGATGAGATTGAGCCCTCGGATCCTGGCAGCCTCGCGGTAGAAATATTCGACGTCTGCTGCCCAGCTCTTGACCAGATTGTAGCCGTCCATTCTGAGTATCTGCTGATTGATGTCGAGGCTGCCCATCAGCAAATAACTCGGGCTGGTTGTCTGCAGCATGCGGATGAGCTCAGCTATTCGCGGAACATCCGGCCTCTCGGTGCAGATGTTGAGAATTGCGGAGCCGGTAAAGGACAGCAGGGTCTTGTGCGTGCTGTCGACAACGATGTCGGCTCCGCAATTCTCTGCCGCTCTGCAGCCCGCAGACAGTATCAATCTCTCGGGATCAGAACTCGGATTGCCGCTATTGCCACCAGCAGCAGCCCTGCCGTATTTGCTACTATCCAATCCCCTCAATCCCTGACTGCTGCCAGCGGGCTGCGGCGCACCGTGCGCACCGTCCCGCCTCAGGTAATCAAAAAATTTGAGGTGTGCACCGTGCGCCTGATCCACAATAAGGATGCGGCCGTGCAGGTGAACAATATCAGCAATCCGTTCAATATCAGACAGCACACCGTAGTAATTCGGACTGGTCACCAGCACGGCCTTAATCATAGGATCCGCCATCAGCGCTGCTTCTATCCTGTCAGGATCCAATCCCAGCTGCAGGCCGGTCTCCTCATCAAGCTCAGGCATTATATAGGACGGATTTATACCCCCGAGCCTGAGAGCCCCATAAACTGACTTGTGCGAGTTCCTGCCCATCAGCAGAGTATCCCCCCTTGGAACAGTAGCCAGAATAGCCGCCATCAGACCTGTGCTGCTTCCATTTACGAGAAGCTCGGTGTGTTTGACCCCGTACAGACCGGCGTAGCCGTTCATAATATCCTTGATGCGCTCCCGCGGCTGCTGCAGCGCGTCCGCACCCGGGATCTCGGTTATATCATTGCCCATAACAGTCTTGACGAAGTCGCCAAAGCCATATATCCCGTACAGCGTACTCCTGCCCTTGTGCCCCGGCATATGGAACGAAATCGGGCGTGACTCCTTGTGATATATCAGAAAATCCGTAAGACTTATTTTATTTTTCATATTTTCTATTCCTCCGCTTCCCGCTCTCCGTTTCAGCAATTCAGCTGCCACGCAGCTTTGGTCGGTATACATCACGTTGGTGTGTGTTTCTGCAGCCGATACATGGACTGCACATTCCCCTCAGCACGATGCCGTAAATGCAGTTCCTGAAATCAATGTGCATTTTTACAAATTGTGCGCATTGATACTAAAGTATGCATCGCAATTTGTTCTTGCTCTTGTAAGTAAAAAGCACAAAGAGCAGATGCGACCTTATGGGTCATCCAATCCTTGTGCTTACGTCGCATTTCCAAAGGTAGGTGCGTATATGCGCATATATAACTCGTGTACGAGCTGTGATTATTCAATTTAAACTGTATCGGTCAGTGACCAGCTTATCCATCGTCCTTTGAACCTCATTCGCATTCAATTTAAACTGTATCGGTCAATGCCGATTACCGGCTCGGCACACATCCCCGGACTTCCGGGCAATTCGCTGTTGACAATTCGCCGTTGAACTGATAAACAGTCTGTTGCTGAACCGCAGATAAACCTCTGCTGTACAGACATAACTGTCACGCATTGGCGTCACACACAATCCGGCACCGAACTTACAGATAATCCGCTCAGGATCGACAGACAATCTGCCACCTGACAACAGCTATTCCCATGTACGGTCTAAACATGTAAGGATGCTTCGGAGTACAGGATTCGCAAGTTAATCGATAACAGATCTTCCCATGTATGGTCTAAGCACCTTCGGCACTACTACGCTGCCGTCTTCCTGCTGGAAGTTTTCGAGAATTGCTGCAACTGTTCTGCCGACTGCGAGGCCGGAGCCGTTGAGAGTGTGAACAAACTCAGGCTTAGCCTTTTTCTCTCTTCTGAAGCGGATATTGGCACGTCTCGCCTGATAATCCTCGAAGTTTGAGCAGCTGGAAATCTCTACGTAGCGGCTGTAGCTCGGCATCCATACCTCGATATCATACGTCATAGCTGAAGAGAATCCGAGGTCGCCTGTGCATAGCCTAACCACTCTGTAAGGGATACCCAGTCTCTGCAGTATCTCCTCTGCATCATGCGTCAGCTTGTCCAGCTCTTCATACGAGTTGTCCGGGTTTACAAACTTGACCATCTCGACCTTGTTGAACTGGTGCTGTCTGATCAGTCCTCTGGTATCTCTGCCTGCGGAGCCTGCCTCCTTGCGGAAGCATGGCGTGTAAGCCGTGTAGTACACAGGCATATCTTCCGGCTCGATGATTTCATTTGAATGAAGATTTGTAACAGGTACCTCGGCCGTCGGGATCAAGAATAAATCCTTGGCCGGCACGTAGAACATGTCGTCCTCAAACTTGGGCAGCTGACCTGTTCCGGTCATAGCATCGCGGTTAGCCATAAAAGGCGGCAGTATCTCGGTGTAGCCCTGCTCCTCGGTATGGAGGTCGAGCATAAAATTGATAACCGCTCTCTCGAGCTTAGCGCCAATGCCCTTATATACTGTAAATCTCGCGCCGGAAATCTTGGAAGCGCGCTCGAAATCAAGGATATCGAGATTCGTACCGATATCCCAGTGTGCCTTTGGCTCAAAGCTGAACTCGGTCGGCTCGCCGAACTTGCGCATCTCGAGGTTCTCTGTATCGTCCACCCCCTCCGGCACATCAGGATTAGGGGTGTTAGGGACATTGAGCAGTGCATTGTGCAGTTCATCCTCCACTTTGCTAACCTCTGCGTCCAGAGTCTTGATCTTGGAACTCAGTTCCTTCATCTCCGCAAACAGCGCCGAAGTATCCTCGCCTGCCCTTTTGAGCTTAGGCACCTCGCGAGAGGCCGTATTCTGCTTATTTTTGAGCTGCTCCACCTCTGCGAGAAGTTCTCTTCTCCTCGTATCAAGCTTTAGCACATTGTCTATACCGAAATCACCCTTGCCGCGTCTTTCGACTGCAGCCTTAACGCTGTCAAAATTCTCTCTGATTCTCTTGACGTCAAGCATTTCGTAACCTCCCTCTTCCTGCATCTTCCCGGTACATTCCTGAATTACTTAAATATTTAAAACAGATTCTTTATATAAGTGCTGTATGCACTCCTCAGCTCTTCGACCATCTCCTGAATCTTTAGCTCATAATCAGCAGCCGCATCGTAGTCACGGTTGTCGAGAGCCTCGCGTGCCAGTGTCAGAAGCGACTTGCTGTCGATGGAGTCCTTGCCGAGCTCGATTCGGAGCGCATTGACTCTTCTCCAGTTCATTATATCATAATCGGTTGCCTCAAGCTCATTGTGTCTCTTCTTGCAGTTTCTGACAAAATCCATCGAATTTGGCAGAATCCTATCGCGGTACTCCATCACCCACTTCATCGACATCTGAGCACGGTACGACATCACCACGTCTCTGGCGGTATCATCTCCGCCGGTGATTTTTGCAATCTCCTCCTCGGTCGTGTCAAATGCTCTCAAATTCTCCCACACTGTAGCCGGAGCCTTTCCGAACAAACGTGTTCTCTCTTCCTTCGTGAAGCATTCAAACACATTGAGCTCGGTCCTGTATTCTCTGTCCCTCTCCAGATAGAAGTCCGCCTGTCCGGCCTTCTTGGAGATAGACTCTGCGAGCTCTCTTGGTGTCTTGCCGGCCGCCAGGACAGCCTCGATTCCGTCGAGCATAAGCATGAATGCAGCTCCGACAACCAGATATGTGTTGCTATGCGGATTAGGCGATCGGAGTTCGAATCTGGTAGCCATCGGGTTCTTCTGGTCTCTCACCAGGCCGATCAGAACCGTTCTGTTTCTGGACGGTGTCACGCAATCCTTACCGAGCGAAGTTACAATGCAGACCGGAGCTTCATATCCCGGCTTGAGCCTTCTAAACGCATCGTGAGTCTGTGCCACAAACGGATTGAGCAGCTCGTAATTCTTGAGGATTCCCATCAGAGCTCCAAAGCCTACAGGGCTCATGTACTCGTTCCGTCTATCCTTTGACTCGAACAGGTTGACCATCTCGCCTGACTTAAGCTTAGCCGATACACCTAGGTGAGTGTGCTCTCCGCTGCCTGCCACGCCCGGCATCGGCTTGGCGAGGAAGGTTACCTCGAGGTTGTTTGCGCGGAACACATCTCTGACGATGTGCTTGATCTGACCTTCGTTATCTCCAGCCTGAACCGGGCTCGAGAATTTCCAGTCTATCTCCAGCTGCTCCATGATATGGTCGTAATTTCCGGAGTTGCCCATCTTGGCTCTGACCCCGCCGACCTCTTTGTGTCCCATCTCTACGCCAAAGCCGTAGCGGTCGAGAATCTCAAGGGTCTGCTCGAGGGCTGTATTTACCGGTCCGATAGTCCTCTTCCAATATTGTTCCTTGAGTTCCTGTGAGGTGGACAGCTGATCTCTGTCCGCTTTGTCGTCCGGTGTCTTAACCCAGAACTCCAGCTCTGTCGCACTGGTCAGCGTTATCTCGTCAATGTCATCCACTGAACTGATGCCGTCCAGATAATCTACAACGTATGGGTATTTATGAAGCAGTCCCACAAGCCTGCTTGCGAACTTATCTATCGCTTCCTTGCAGAATATACGCGAACCGACCATTCTGTCGTTGTTGTGTCTGAGGAATGATGGGATTCTCAAAGTTCCGATTGGCAGACCTGTCGCATAATCCATGTTACTGAAATTATACTCAACGTACCAGTTGACTTCCTTATCCGGAAGAATGTCTACTCTGGCATTTGCAAGGTTGGCAATCTCAGGAAGCGCAACGCTGGATCCGTCCGTCTGAACTCCGTTTTCCAGCATTCTCCCCATATCGTCTATGAACGTCTTGATTGGAATCTTCTCATCTGTGAAATGACCTCCAAGGTCTACTCCCGCAAATGATACGAACTTAACCTCGGGGTGCGCTTTCAGCACCTCCTGTACCGACGCAATCCCATGCTCATCAGCCGGAATTGTAAAGAGCATCTTCTCCAGATCGAAGTTTATCATGTCTCTCTCCTTATCTAATAAAGTTCAAATTACTTGGTAAGCTGATCCAGATAGCCTGACAGCTGATCTAAATATTCTCCATAAGCCTTCCAGTCACCTTCCTTCTGCGACTTGATGGCGTTATCGTAAGCTTCCTTGGCCTTGACAATCAGCTCGTCCTTGCTTGCGCCGGAGTTACCGCTCGACGCTGCTTGACTGCTTGTGCTGCCTGTATTCCCGGCACCATCACCGAACAGGTTCTCCAGCGCCTCATCGAGTGTCGATGCGTATGCAATCTTGTCGCCGTACGCAACGATAACTCTTCTGACCTCCGGAATTGCCTGGTTAGAAGCCTCAAGGTATACCGGTTCGACGTACATGATGGAATTATTTACAGGAATTACAAACATGTCGCCGCGCCTATATGTTGTACCCGACGAATTCCAGAGCGAGAATTCCTTGGCGATCTCGGAGTTCTGGTCTATCTGCGCCTCGACCTGCATAGGACCGTACACTGTCTTGTTCTTAGGCAGCTTGTACACGACGAGCTTGCCGTATTCATCTCCGTCATTTCGCGCCATCATGATGGCTGTCATGTTCTGCTTGGACTTAGGTGTAAACGGAATCATGTTGATAAATTCCGCTTTCTTCTCGCCCGGCAGGTTGAAGATGAAGAAGCTGGAGCTCATCTGCTTCTCCTTCGTGCCGTATATCTGATGGGCAACGTCCCACATGTCTTCCTTCTGGTAGAATACCTTGACCTCGTTCATGTGATACTTGGTATAAGCATTGGACTGAATATTGAGAAGCGTCGAAGGATATTTGAAATGCTTCCTGATTCCCGCAGGAACCTCATCACTGCTCTTAAACAGCGTTGGGTATATTTTGGCGTACGTCTTGGCAATAGGATCGTTGTTATCCACCACGTAGTAGTTCACATCGCCGTTGTAAGCGTCTACAACAACCTTAATTGAGTTCCTGATATAGTTCGTCGTTCCAATCTGACCGGAATATGGTTCAGAGTAAGGATAGTTGCTGCTGGTCGTGTAAGCGTCAATAATCCAATATAATTTGCCATCGACAACTGTCATATATGGATCCTTCTCGTAGTCGAGATAAGGCAAAATCTTGTTAACCCTCTCGAGTATGTTACGGTTGATGATGATCCTCGAATCCTTGTTGATGTTCGACGACACAAGCATCTGCATGCTGCCCTCTCTTATGGAGAAGAGCAACCTGTTGATAAATCCGAGCTTAATGCCCGCCTTACCCTTGTACCTGGTATACTTGTTAGCATTTCCGTCCGGATAATCGAACTCCTGCTCGTCGCCGTTAACTATGATGTAATTGTTGGTGAGCTCACCGAAGTATATCTCCGGTCTCTTGATCTTGATCTCCGGTATGCTTGACTCCGGCGGAATGTTCTTGATCATTACATCCGGCTGTCCGTTCGCCGTAACCGAGTTGACCTTGGACAGCGCTACTCCATACCCGTGAGTGTATTTGAGATGCTTGTTGATCCATGTGTCGCTGATTTTGTTCTCGTTAATTTCTCTAGTCGAAAGGTAGGCCTGTGTCTCTGAGCCGTTGATCTCGTATCTATCTACGTCGACGTCATTGAAGTCGTAGTACTGACGTATACTCTGCGTCTGATTGTAATAATCCTTTACAGGCTCATAATCGTTAATCCTGATATTGCTCATTGTCGGCTTGTTGTTAGCAATATCCGCTGCAGTCAGATTGTTATCCGCTGCAAAGGAATCCACCTTAATCTTGTCAAGTCCGTACGCGTGGTTCGTATACTCGATGTTGTTCTTGATATACTTGCTTTCCTTGTTGATCTCGTCAGGAGTTACTATCAGGCTCTGTACACCGAGCTTGAGTGCAGTGCCGATAACCAGTACGCCAATCATGATAGCGGGGATCCTTATCAGCTTCCGATACTCCTTCTTGTGCACGTATCTGACAAGCGTGACAGCTCCGATAACGGAGAGAACTGTTATCAAGATATAAGCCTTCTGGGTAATAGCGATATCTGTAAATCCTGCGCCATAGACCGTGCCTGTGTGTGCATGCAGCAGGGTAAACTGCTTGAGCACAAAATGTATTCCGAGCATGATATAGAAGATAACACCCAGAATCATCGCCTTTCCGGACGCCAGGCTGAACAGGTGATCGATGTTGAGACGGTTGACCTCTCGCCTCTTCGCTCTTCCTTTCTTGTTCTCCTTGGTGACGCCCTTGACGAACTTGCGAGCCATATCTTCGAAGGGATCTCTGCGCTCAAACGGTATGCTGTTATTCGATCTGTCGTAGTTCTCACGTTCCTCGTCAGCTGTATTCCCAAACTCCTCAAAATCATCATCTCTATCGAATCTGTCGAAGATATCCGGTGTCCTGACGGACAGCAGGATTGCGTAGTAGATGAGAGTTACGATTACGACTCCGACGATAACGAAAATCGCAATCGAGTTGAGCTTGGTAAGGAACTCGAGCTTGAACACATAAAAAGATATATCCAATCCGAAGATCGGATCCTTGAGGCCAAACTTCGTAGAATTTGCGAACATCAGGAATGACTGCCATGTGTTTGTGGCGGAAACAACTGCAGCAATGAGACCAAATACCACTGAAACCACCCAAGACAGCACGTTGAGTCTGTGCATGTTGGGAATCTCATGTGACTCTATCTTGCTGAAATAGCCCTTGCGAAGACTGTTGAGGTACAGTCTAACCAGTAGTCCGGCGATTATGAATATCGGAATACCGAGCTTAACCTCGGTCAGAATCTGTGTCCAGAATACCCTCGTGAAGCCCAGCTCGCTGAACCACATCCAGTCAGTCAGGAAGCCTACGCAGGTGCCGAGCACAATCAGAATCAGAAGCACAAACAGCAGAACGCTACGTAATCTCCTGCCGCGCTTCTTTTTACCTGAGTGGTCCTCCGACCTTTTAAATTTTCCAAAATTATCCAGTATACGCATGATTTTCTCCAAAAACCACATAATGCAGCGGTAGCTGATAAGCCTGCCGCTGCATTTACGTTTAAATTACCCTTACAATAGCAATTCAGATTTATCACCCAGCGATGCGAAATTTGTAAATTTTCCAATGATTCCGCTAATCTGTTGGGCGATGCCGCTATCCGGTGCAAAGTTGAGTATCAGTATTACCACCAGCAACAGAACCAGTAATATCGCTACAATTACTGCTATTACAGTGAGCACACCGCCTTTGCCTACTTCATCATCGTCGTCATCGACAACTGTAGGATCTGCTGCACTTGCTGCGCTAACAGCCTTCTGAACGGGTGAGCTAACCAAGGTGGTGGCAGGCGTAACAGGCTCAGTCACGTTTGCACTCATGCTCAGCTCTGATCCTTCCTCATTCTTAGCAGCCTCAAGCTTAGCCGACTCTGCCTTAACTGCAGCCTCAACAGTCTCATGATGACCCTCAACTGCAGGAGTCTCCTCAGTCTCGTTCTCATCCTGATAGTCCGCAAGCACGTCTTCCATCAAAGTGTAATCTGCGCTTCCGTCCTGCAGCTTCTTGTACTCTTCATCGAGCAGCTGCTGGAATTCTTCGTTCTTGCGATATAGAGTATAGAATTTGTCGATCTTACGAGTTGCCTCCATACTCTTGTCATCTACGTCTTCTCCAAAGAGGTCTTTCTGAAGGTCGTCAATCGACATAACCTCTTCCTGCGTCGGAGTATCCGCATCATCAGCAACTGCATAATTATTAGCATCTGCAACATCATCTGCCGAGAACAGTATATTTGCCTCTTCATCCGGTTCATCATCTACAGTGTCAAAGCCAAGTCCGGCAAGCTCTGTTTCTGCACTTGTAAGTCCGCCCTTTGCGGTCGAAGCGTCCTTGCCAAGCGCTGCTGCAGATTTTGTCTCGGCTGCAGGCGCAGCAGTCGGCGTTGCAACCGGCTCGTTTGTCAGCTCTTCAACTGATACGATGTCTCTAGACGGCAGCTCAACAGTTTCAGATGGATCTTTGCCGAGTAGCTCAGCTAATCTCCTCTGAAGATTTGCAATCTCGCTCTCGATTTCCTTAGCTGCTGCAGACTCAGCATCTGCCGTTGCAACTACTTCACCATTTGCTGTCCCGGCCTTAACCTCAACTGCCGCTTCAGAAGCATGCGTAACCGTCACCTTGACATCCGTCTCAGCTTCTATTGCTGAAACCACAGGTGCTTCAACCTTAGTCTCTGCCGACTTCACTTCATCACCGGAAGTGTCCCCCATATAGAGCTCGGAATAGTTCACCGGCTCATCATAAGGAACATCTATATCCTCGTCACCAAACGTGAAATCATCAACCTCGACATCCTTAGGCTCTGTCTTAGGTGCGAGATCATACTCTGTCTCCGGTTCCTTGCTGTCGTCTGTAACCTCATCGTACGAGAATGTCTCCGGTTCATCGTCGTCATCCTCATCGTCAAGCTCTACGTCTTCAGCTGCACGCTCCTCGGCACGTGAGACTCTACTTGGCGTCACGTAGTCGAGATACTGACTTAAAGTTTCTTCTTCCTCATCTGTGTCTTTGATATCTACATCGAAGTTGAACAGGTCATCGTCGGTCTTGTCTGCCGGCTCTTCGTCCTTGTCATCGCTTCCGTGCATAAACTTGGACAGCTCGGACTCAAATTCATCCTCCGGAAGCTTAAACTCATCTCTGGTATCAGCCGCTGAAACGTGAACCATGTCGTCAACAAAGTTATGTGGCGGCTCTGCACGGAACACCTCCTCGTGCGACTTGCGACGAGCGTTGATATACTCATCGAAATCAGCCGAAGCTGCATCGAGTCTATCCGAAGCTTCCTTCTCACCTGATTCTGCTGCTTTCTCGTTCTGCTCGAGCTCAGCAACTATATCATCCTTGAGTTCTGTATAACCATGTGTATGTTCTCTGTCTGCGTCAGGAAGAATCGGTTCGCTGTAATCAAAATCGTCAGCAGTCGACGCATCTTCAGCTGCCTTAGCCGCCTTCTCCCGTTCTTTCTTCTCCTGCTTCATAACCTCGATAAAATTCATCGTGCGTCCACGCCCGGCTGCCGGAGCAGCGGCAGAATCACGCTTAATCATTTCCTCGAGCGGATCAACTGTCTCGGTCTTAACCTCGGGCTCGGCTGTCTTAGGCGCTTCCCACCCGGTATTGAATGCATTGAACGAATGAGTTGCCGTCTCCGTGTCTCCATCGTCTATGCCGGTTGTCTCCCAAGGCGATCTGACGTTTCTCACAGGTTTCTTATGACTCTCCTCGATTACCGAGCTCCAATCAAAAGAGACTGAAGAGACTGAGCCGGTTTTCTTCTTAGGCGCTGTAACTTCGGAGTCTACAGCTCCGAAACCAAAGTCGAACTTCGTAGAAGATTCGCTCTTGTCCATCATATTTCCTTCTGTATTCGACGAACTAAACGCTGTATGTTCGTGTACTGACTGTTCTGCATCGGGATTGATTCTTGCACCACATACGCTGCAAAATCTAGCGCCCTCTGCCACTTCGTTGCCACAATTGCTACAGAACATTATTACCTCCCAAATTGCTTAAGCACACACTTGATATACCATCCAGCATGCCCGGTTGTTAATCTTCTATAAAGATTCATTGGAAATTATACATCAAGGAAATATTAATATCAAGATTTCGCTTGCAATTAGTGGAATTTGCGCACTATATGAGTTAATTATCGGTAAATTATCCTGATTTTGCACTATCCTTTTGTGTTTCGATTCCGAGGCTATTTAATTGCACCGCGGCGATGGTGCTGCTCCCACGCTTTATTGACTGTCTCCACCAATTCATTTATATAGCTGTATAATAGCGCACCGGCTCGATCATGATCTTGGATCAACGCCGGTAGTTCTTAGCAATCTTTATTGTTGCCGGCGGATACAGGCGGATACTTTTTTCAAAAAATCCCATTATTATGCTTGACGAGATATTAAATCGATGCTAGAATACATAAGCTGTCAGGCAGACAAATTAATATGTGTGATTAGCTCAGCTGGCAGAGCACCTGACTCTTAATCAGGGTGTCCAGGGTTCGAACCCCTGATCACGCACCATAAAAAACACCGTAATTCCAACGAGTTGCGGTGTTTTTCTTTATTGTTAAAGTTTACCCTTATTGTCGATATTACCACCTATTACCACGTGTTGGTGTGGTACAAAGTGTGGTATTTTTCCTACCAAAATAAAACAGAGGGGCTTTTTAATAGCCCCTCTACTAAAACCAAGACCAGCCTGTAGCACCAAGTTCAATTCCAACTTGAGCATTAATCAAAACAAAATTGATCCCATCTAACAAAGCATCCATGTTACACCACCGAATTCAGATATCGCTGAAATGCGGAGCATGTCGCATTCCCGGCATAACCATCAACCGTCAAATTGTATCCTTTGCTGTTGAGATACTTCTGCAGAGCGCAGACGGTATCATGTCCGATATATCCATCAGCGGTAACGCCTAATATTCTCTGCAACAATCTGACAGTATATGAGCCACCCGAACCCCACTGTACACCATATTTCATGTTCATGATGTATCTAGCGCAGCTCCTGAGTTGGCCACTCAGTATACCGTCTCTATACTGTCCACCAAGCCACTTTTGCATTTTAAGCACCGACTGATATCCAAACAGCCCATCCACAACCAGCTTGCCATCGCTCGTGATATAGCTCTGTGACGGTGCTACATATCCACCGGCGCCCAGTCTCTTATTAACCTCATTTGCTATGTATGAGAACTTAGATGCCAAGTAAGGCCCCGGGCACGCAGTCGCCATGTAGTATCTGTGCATCTGCAGATTGCCATTGAGGTTTCCAGTAAATACTAGCTTGGTTATTCCGTTCCTTCTGCAAATATCCACACACAGATTTATACAAGCCTCAATCGCTCTATCTGATACATGCCAATTAGTGGAAGCTCCACCATCGTTTGCCAGCTCCATTGTAACCGCCTTTGCATCTCCCCACTTGTTTGCTACAGACCAAGCTCTATATGCCTCGTCTACATACTGACCAATTCTTCCATCGGAACCAATGCCATAGTGGGTGCTTGCTTGCCTTGTCCGGAATACTTGGCCGCACTGTTCAATGCTCAAATTCCCTGCCATATGATGGATTATGATAGTAGTTATTTTGCTTCCCATTCTACTGCTTGAATGGGAAGTGATTATACGTTTATTTACCAGACTACTGTTGCTCATCATTGACCTCCTTATTAATATCATCCCAACCTCTACCCATATTGTCTATTTCTTCCGGATCATGCTTGCCATAGCTCATTGCTAGGTCACTATCTTTCGTACCCGGAGTTGTCGGATCGACGACAATCCCCAGCAATGTAAGTATGCCAACAAGCATTGTTACAAGTTCCATCAGTTGCTCCTGTGCTATATGTGGCACTATGCCAAGCACTTTAAGACTCTGATAGATTAATGCTGCTACTGCTGCTACGAATGTAAGCAGCCATGTCTTATTTCTAAATCTCTGTTTCCAATTAATTTTCATTTTTTTATTTCTCCTTTCTATTTTCAAGTGAACCTATTCGCTTTTCATGATCATTAAGTCGACTATCATGTTCGTTATGCTTAGACCACATCCTTGCGTGTGATTCTCGATCGTGAAGTTCCTGCTCTTTGACGGCTTCTTCAACATCTTGAATGTCTTCGTTCATGCTTTCGAGACGTGCATCTAATGCAGCAATGGTACGATTAAGTTCATTAACGGGCTTGCTGACGTAATTATTGAGAGCCGTAATTAGAGCAATTAATATACCTAGCCCAATCACCAGATTTCCCAGCATTTCCGGATCTTTCATAAAGCATCCTCCTTTCTGCTAATTAAAAAGGCAACGCCTATTGGCGGTGCCAGTTATTCCTCGTAGTAAGTGTATATATCCTTTTGTACTCCCCAGCTGCGATTTTCAAACCTGTACGTATGCCCTTTTAACACGGGGATTGTAAGTGTGGCATATGTTTGATTGGTTTGGATTGTTGCGAGCCCCCTAAAATTTCCAGATTGACCATTTGTGATATCCGAGCAAAACATATATGCTGACTCTGCATTAGCTCGTCCTATTCGCACTAATGTTCCATCATATTTGGCTGTCCAAGTTGAGCCGAGAGTTATTATTTCCTCTTTGAGAGTTTTATTTTCAAGAGTACTTAATTTATTTGCAATAAACTGCAGTATTTTGTCGAGGGTTGCCATTATCTAGCACCTCCCCTCTTCAGAAATCTTTGAAATAGCTTAAAACCCTTGAATTTACTGCATTTTACCCCCCCCATGCAGGTAATTACGACTTTTACATCGCAATTTGTCCATGCAGCTCCAGATATCAGTTTCAAAGACTTTCCTACAGTAATTGCCGATAAGCCCCACTCTATATAACTACCTGCACCGTAATTCAACATAGGGTAGGATAATGGCAACACGTAGTTTGAGTAATGTACTGATCCAGTGATTGATATGATGTTCTTAGGATCAATATCAAGTATGTCTAAATCATTTACTCCTTGCTTGATATTCATATGTTTTGTAATTGTCTTGTACTGCACCCCAGCAGTTTTGCCAATTTCACCTGCGATAAAATCCAAAATATTATCCAACATATTATCCCTCCATTCCTAATGCCTTGTATGCATTTATTGTTTTATCAGATATAACCAATCCGCCCATACCTTTAATCCACACATCAACATCTTTATCAAATGAAACTGCAGAACCATCAAGTAAGATAGTATATAGTGGAATATCCACATTGGTTGATCCGCTTGCGATGCTCCCCGTTTTAATAGTTGGTGATGCTGGTGTATTCCCTTTTTGAACTGCCGTTCCTTTAAGTAATACAGTTTCGACCTTTTCTACGCTTGATGCTCCATCCTTCGTGTACTTCATTACAACTCTATCCTTACGCACATATCCACTTGCGCAAGTTTCAACTACCAATGTTTCTGTATTATGCTGTATATATCTTCCCTCAAACGCTACAATCCCTTTGCCCAGAACGAATTGATTTATCGAGGGCATAGTCCCTTCAAGCCCGCCTGTGTAAGGAAGCACTAAGGCCTTCTCGGGATTTCCCCAGATTGAGTTATTGATTATGGCATCCATATTAGGCGTAATATGTCGCTCACCAGTATAGCCTGTGATTAATTGAGTGCTATTTGCCATTTTGTACCCTCACTTTCGTTTTATATTCATATGATTCTGTTGCATAATCTCCAAAATCCGTGCGTTTCCACACAATCGACGAAATTTCAGCAGATACATATTCCCCAGTAATTTGATCCCTTGCCGATACGATATCCCCAAGATTAACGCTTACACCATCAATTGATACTTCGATCTGTGTGTGTTGTCCTATCAACTCCTGATAGTGTTTAATGCTATCTTTAAGTAAATCTTCGCTAGATCCATAATCATATATCTGGCAAGGGTATCCCTCTCCGACGGTTTGACTAACATTCCAATTGTTGTCAGCATAGAGATTTATGACTTGTCTATCTTTGAGATCGCCTTGCCCGAGACAGATCAATCGTTTTGGTGTATTACCGTCTCGGGTTATAGTTAAATCAATACTATCGTTATAGTCATGTGAAAATTCTATCTGCTCAGATAGATTGATTTTCTTCACAACTTCAGCTGTTAGCACTCCTGCGCCACCATACGACATCGAGTAATTTATATTTAATGTCACATCATGCGGTGTTGCGGTTGCAAGATATTTTTTCACTGTATCAAAGAGCGTAATGTACCGATCTACTTTAAACTGGTTTGCTGTAAGATTGCATGGCTTGAGTTCATAAATTGTCGGGAACGGTAACTGCTGCATCGCTGTGCCTATATTACCGGAAAGTATCTTGTAATCTTCGCCTTTCGGTGGCTCAACAATTATATTTTCCATCATGCCGCGCCATGTTTTACCGGTATAGGTTACAGTAGAAGCTTCAGCATTAATTTTTAAGCCTGTAATATATCCCCCAAATTCTGTATCATCTGCAAATACCCTGGTTCTTATTTTGTTTTCAATATAGAGAAGTTTACCTTCTGTCGGCGTTGCCACGATAATCTCGAAGTTGTTGTTGTCTTCCCCGATTTCAAAATCAGATTCATAGTTTTGAAGTATGCCGCTATCTAGAATGTCTCCTCGCCAATTTTCTTTAACGTACACTAATTCCATGACGGTTCACTCCTTGCCTCGACTGTTTCAAAATCCATATGAAGTTCTCTGAATGCTATCTCGTTATTTTTGCCGAGTTTGATAAATGGAGAATTTTCTTTATCACGAAATACAAAAGCACTCTTTGATTGCCCGTTAGGTTGGATAACTTCAATCGTTTTCTTGTTTAAAATAGATGTGATCCTCAATTGTTCTCCAGCCTTTATACTCACATCTACATGAATTGGTGCATCATTAATGTAGAATGTAGGATTATTTACCGCTCCATAAATTGTCGCAACATACCCAGCACCTACAGTTGCTAGCTCTATATTTTCACTTGCTGTAATTCCAGTTTCATATCCATAATTATAACCACGACCAGGAATGGCTAACGGTCCAGTTGCTAGAAAGTTTCTCCAAAGATCTTCGCCCTGTTGAGTTGCACTGCTAATTCCCAAAGTATGCATTTTCCGCCGTGTCCATGCCGATATCGTTGCTTTGACCTTGTAAGTAACTTTTCTCTCCATATGAAAATCATAACTGTATTCGCTTTCAATAACATAGCAAGGGATTCTCCATCCACGTATTTCAAGTGCACCTGGCATTCCTGCTAACACATCTTCAGAAAAAATATCTGTGAGTCTGTCTCTCAGACTTTTTGAGTCGCTATCAATACCCACCCTGAGAGTATACTCTTTCTTGCTGCGTCTTAAATTCTGAATTTGTCCATATTGTTCATCAAAGGCCCATGTCCAATTTTTAAAATCGGATATTTCCGAGTAGTAAGGAAATTCATTGAGTGTAAGACGTAACTGCCCATATCTATCGTAATAGTATATTTTGTCTTTCATTAGTTTCCTCTCTAAGTTACGGAATTAATTAGCCGGCCGAACTCGCGATCATTCATCTTGATACGTGTTGGTTGCTGGCTAACAATTATCAACTCTTTCATAAGTTGCACTATTTGCGTTAGCATCACTGCTTGCTGCGAATTATTTTCTTTGAACAAAGAATCTAGTTGCCCCCATAGCTTGTCTAATGGAACAACTGCCTCTGTGCCAGCTTCACCGACGCCGATTACACTTGCAGAATCAAATATACCTCCGTTTTTATACCACTTAAGTCCCAGATGAGGTATTGATCCCTTAAGCAAATCTCCGACTCTCCAGCCGCTTGGGCTTATACTGAAGTGTGGTAGAGGTATATGCGGTCTTGGAACAGAGAAGTGAAAAAATCTCTTAATTGCATCTATAATGCTTCTGATTTTGTTCTTTAGTGTTTCAACAGGATGCAGCGCTGCGCTTTTTACGTTTCCAAATATTTTCGCAGCAGTAGCTCCTAGTGATTTCAAACCATTCCATATACTTATGATTCCGTTTACCGCGCCACCTATTACAAACTTGATACCACCTACGACTCCGGATATAACATCTTTTATACCACTCCAAACAGTTAAGGCTCCGGATTTTAAAGAATTCCATACGCCCATTACTTTGCTTGATACACTGTTCCATATGTCAATGAAGAAGCCAGCAAATGCACTCAGGTCAGCTTTCATACCATCCCACCAAGCCTTGGCGCTTTCCTTGAGTTCTTTCCATGCAGCCGGCAGGTTTTTGAAGATTACAAAGAGCGCGCCTATTGCTGCACCTATTGCCACGAATATGCCAATAAACGCCGCTAGCGGTGCTGCAAATGCAATTATTGCTCCTATTGCTGCTGCAATTGCTCCCAATATAGCAATAACAGGTCCAAGTGCGCCTACTATTAAGCCCACATATACAACTACCTTCTTTTGTGTAGAAGATAGATTATTGAACCATTCAGCTACACTTTGCACAATTGATACCAACTTCCGCATTATCGGAACTAACGTATCTCCAATTGATATTGCTATTCCTTGAAGTTGTGATTTCAATATGATGAGCTGTCCACCAAGATTGTCGTTCATCTCGTCAGCCATCTTTTGAGCTACGCCATCGCAGTTCGCAATAGCACCACTCAGTTTGTTGAAGTCTTTGTCACTACCATTAACAACAGCTGCCCAACCTGAGAATGCATTTTTACCAAAAATAGCTGTAAGTGCAGCTGTTTTTTCTGTTTCAGAAAGTCCTGACATTTTCTGCCTCAGCTGTTCCATAACGTTTTTAAATGGCAGCATTTTGCCATTTGCATCTGTTAGAGTGATTCCATACTTCTCCATAGCTGCTTTTGCTTCTGCTGTTGGCGATGCTAATCTAAGCAAACCTGCTCTCAAAGCTGTACCTGCTTCTGAACCTTTTATACCTGCATTGGCCATCAGTCCAATTGCCAAAGAGGTATCTTCTGCAGAATAACCAAGAGCTGCCGCAGCTGGTGCGGCAGTTTTAAAAGATTCTCCCATTAGTGTAACGTTTGTATTTGCATTAGCTGATGTAGCTGCCAGAACATCAGCAAAATGCGATGATTCCGAAGCTGAAAGCCCAAACGCCGTAAGCGCATCTGTAACAATATCGGATGTTGTTGCCAAGTCAGCTCCTGATGCAGCAGCAAGGTTCATAATACCCGATATGCCCTTGAGCATGTCTGATGTCTTCCATCCGGCCATAGCCATGTAATTCATCGCTTCAGCAGATTCTGCAGCCGAGAACTTTGTTTTTTCGCCCATTTCTTTGGCCTTGTCTCTGAGTTGCTCAAATTCTCTGCCTGTTGCTCCCGATACTGCTTTAACTTTGCTCATTGCAGAATCAAAGTCGGCGGTCACCTTTAGTGATGCTCCGCCAACAGCTGCAAGTGGTACAGTTAGATATTGAGTCATCGCTCCGCCAACAGCCTTGGCTTTATTCCCGATTTCTTTCATCTGCGTTCCGAGTGCTGTTAGTTTTGGGTATGCAAGTTTCTTCAACTCTTTGTTAAATAGTTTCTGCTGGGCTTCTGTCGTGATAATCTCTCTGCGCAGTTCTTTATATTCAGCTGAACATTTATCTACTCCATTTGCATCCATCTTGGCTTGTGCAGCCTTTAACGCCTTAAGCTTTTCTGTTGTCTGTGCAACTTTTTCTTTTAGCGCGTGCTGCTTTTGTATAAGCAGTTCCGCATTCCCCGGTTTAAACTTAAGTGCTTTATCAATCTTGCTAAGCTCACTTTTGGTCTTGCCAGCTTCGCCTTTAATCTTCTTAAGAGCATTTCCGAGTTTTGTGGTTTCACCTCTAAATTCAATTGTAATTCCTTTAATATTCCCGGCCATGTCTTAACCTCCATAAAAAGCATCCCAATCTGCTTGAGTTGCTTTCCGTCTTCTTACTCTCGGTTCGTGTGTGTCCTCTTCAGTTTCTGGGTTCATCGTGTTGTTGTATGTTATACAGAAATCAACAACGGAACCGATGTTCATTTCTTTTACGCCTCGGAGGTCAAGTCCTCTTGCGACTGCTCCGACGACAATGTCGTCAAGCGTGATAGGTTTATCTTCGCTTCCTTCTTGATCTTCCTGAGGCGATTCAAGTTTTTTGAGCTTACAAATGACTTTGCAATCATCTCAAACAGAACCGGTAAAATTACGTCTATTGGGAATGTTTCGAACTTCTTTAACCACTCTCTTGGTGGTTCGATTTCATCGTTAGCATTCTTTGCCATAGCCCATGTAATTTGAATTATGGTCATGACTTCCATTCCTGCTAGCTGGACAATTACCTCGTCTTTTCTTGAATCAAGAATTGACGAAATGTTGTCTTGATTTACTGTTCCATTTTCTTCGAAAATGCCGGCAATAAATTCAATGCCGGCTCCAACAACCGGAAGTAAGTCCGGCAATATATCTCTGCCAAATTGGCTCTGATACTCAAAAAGCCAACCAGCTGAGCTATTAAGCGTCAGCTGGTTGGTGCTATCAATCTTTATTTTCTTAATTGCCATTTTAACCTCCTCTAGCCTGTTGGCAATACCGGCTTTGGCGGTGCTGAGAAAATATTCTTATATCCTGTTGCTTCTGGCACATAATCAGCTCTAACAATGCCTGTTGCATTATCTCCTGTAACAGTAATGTCAAGTGACTGTGTCTGTGGATCTTTGCCTTTTTCTACCGTCTTGTGCTTTGTCTTAATGCTTGATAGAGCAACGTTATATAGGATGCAGCGTCTTGACTGCGCATCTCCCTCGCCCTGGAATGCAATATACACTTTAGGTTTCTTTGCTCCCTTAAGTAGTGCAATTCCGCCATCCGTTAGCTTTGTGTAGCCTAAGAACTTAACTTTGAATTCATCCGTAAATCTAGCCATTTCTAAGCTTCCTTCAAAGCCATTATCCTGATAGTCAACGTAATACTTAACGTTGTCTGCCATAAACTCTGACGTTTCTGTGGACGGATCTAGTCCAAGCTCAACCGCACCAGGAAGTTTGTATGGTGGTCCCATTGTTACTGTTCCGGTAGGACCTACTTCATAAGTGCCGACATGGACTTCTGACAGTCCAAATTCAACTATATTTTTATCCTGTACTTCTGCCATCTTTTTTCTCCTTTACACGTGATAATAAATTAAAAAAACTCCCTCATCATCAAGGAAAATATCATCACTTTTTTCGTAAATATAACCATCATCTAGCAATGTTTGCTCGATGATAGCTTCCATCTTCTCGTCTTTCTTTGCAAAATAATACTCAATTTGATAATTGTTTTGCTTGTCATAAATTGTGTTATCAGCCTTGAACCCTTCTTGACCATCCCCAATGTATATCAAGTATGGTGGTTCTTGTTCTCGTTTAAAATGAGAATATCGAACTGGAAGTTTTGTCTTTTTTAACGTATCTAAAATCATTTAAGTGCTCGCTCAATCCTTTCCGGCAATACTCTGATGTATTTGTTTGCGACTGGTTCTATATGCTTAATAGGTCTTACTCTTCCGCCTCGTTTACCGTGCACAACCATTGCATGACCATTTTCAAGCAAATGAGTCAAGCGGTAATGTTTTTTGTTGTGGACTATGTATTCAGGATTTTGAAATGTTCCCTTATTTTTTACAGTCCATCCCTTTGCATACCCTTTGTGATGAGTTTTGAAAAGCGAATCTGTCGCCCTTAAATCTTTGGCCGCATCTTTTGCCGCCTTGCCTATTTCATGCTCGGCAATTTTACACGCTTCTGTCTCATAATCACTAAGTATTTCATTAAATTCCGCTACCCAATCACTCATTTTTTACATCCTTTAATTTCTTTGACAATGTAAGCTCTAGTTGTCTTCCTTTGCGATATGTTCTGAGCACCCTGTACTTTTCATCATTCAAAAAAACAACCTCTTCATTGTCGTAATCTCTGTAGTCTGCCAAAACCGCAACGCAGCTAGGTGACATATCAGCTGTAGCAGCTGCATAGAATTCACTCATCCTTATGCTGCGTATTTGTGCAAATACTTCACGCATTGTAGGTTTTGTTTCAAGTTCATTGCCATACTCATCAACCGTAAGTGTTGTTTTGCAAAGCTTAATGATTTCGTTATACATTCTTTTCTCCTTCGAGCTTCCAAGTGTGATACCCATTGGAGTTCTTGAGATTTCCAGACGTTATTTCCCAAGCCCTTGACCACAAGGCACGCTCTTTTTCATCACTAGCCATGAATTGGCAAATAAAATCAATGACAGCCTCTTCAACAAGGCTGTCATCTTGACTATTTACTTTCTTCTCGACTATTCCGAGCCTCACAAGTTCCGCCCTTGCGGTTTTTTCAAGTCTGTCTATTTCGCCGTCCAGTTGAGTATGACTGATGCCAATTAGCTTTTTTACTGACTCTCTAATACTCATGCTGTTTCTCCTACGCTAAATGAAATTACGCATTCTTGAATGTAACGTGAGCGTATGCCTTTGGATTCTCAAGTCCGCCATCGAATGTAACTGCACCGGTGAAGATAGTGTTTGCAGTTCTTGCCTCTAGTGTTGAGAACAGTTCAAGTGGTCCGAACTCGTTGCAGTCCAGCTCTCCGATTGTTCCAAAAATTGCTACATCGTTTGGTATCTGTGGATCTAGCTTTATAACTGCTCCGTACATTACACCCTTAATAGTTGGATCTACCTGTGCGGATTCTATAAACATCTTCTTGCCCGACTTGTCCTCAATTGCAGCAAACTTGTTATAGATGGTATATCTGTTTGCATAAACAACCGACTGGCCGGAACCATCTAGCTGACCCATAATCTTTCTAATGGTCTTATCATCGTAGTCTGCATTAGTTAGCTTATTTTCTGCTGCGATTGCAACGTCTGCATTAACAGCAATACCAGCCTTAGGTGCAACACCAGTTAGTCTTGCAATAAGAACCTTTTCCTTTGCCACCGAAATTCTCTTTGATATATCTTCTGTGAGCCACGTCTCAAATGCATCAATCGACATGAATCTCATTCTTTTTGTCATTGTTGCAGTTTTGTTAATATCAACACCTGGCATTGGCACTAGGTTGAATTCGTCCTGCTCGTCATCATTTGCTGTACCTTCAGCAACTGCAGCTGCATCTCCTGCAGTAATTGCTTTCCTTACAGGAATTGCAAATCCCTGCTCCATTCCCTGGGATACTGCATCATCCAGAAGCGGGGTCTCGTGGTGAAGCAGATCCCTAATTCTGTTTAGTGTTACTGTTGGTACAACCGCTCCGGTATTCGCAGTTGTCATCGTGTAGGCCCTGTTCTCTACCTCTGTTAGCTCTCCCAGAAGCATAGCACCCTCTTTCGCATCTGTAGCCATTTTCTTTAGCCATGCAGTTCTATATTCCGGAGAATCTGCGTTGTATATCTTTTCTGTAGTCTGTGGCATAGTTGCTCCCCTCTCAACTGTTGCAGAAGGAATTGTTCCTATCGCAATTCCTTCTGCAACCTGCTTCCTCTTTTCGATCTCGGCTAGCTCCTTCTCTCTATCCTTGAGTTCCTTCATATCATTTGTGAGTTCCTCAATCTCTGCTACATCGGTACTCTTTCTTACCTGAGCTGTGATTTCTTCAATCTTGCTTCTGCAAGATACTGCTGTTAGATAATCTTCTCTTTTAATCATTTTTATTCCTCCTAGTTTTCGGTTAGAAAATACTCATATTTTGCACGAGCCACGCTTACTGCGTTTTTGCTTGCTGCTTCCTCTTGGTCACTTGCTGCTTCCACGATTCTTCGTGCTGAAATTTCTGTTGCTTCATAAGCTGGTATGTCTACAACAGAAACATCGTACAATTTATCAATTTCAGTTATTCGGATTCTAACAATCTTTAAGTTATTATCCTCGTCCACCTCTTCAGAACGTTCATACTTTTTTGTAGTAAACGCAAAGCTCATTTTGTTAAGATGAGCTCTCTTGATGTCTCTGAATAACTGATTATGACCTTCGTCATCATCCCATAGCTCTGTCATCATCTGAAGACCATCGCTCTTTAGGTTAAGCTCTAAATCATTACACTTGTCGTTATGCCTTGCGAACACCCTGCCGCAATGATTGACATTTAATATCACGTCGCTCATATCTGCGTTATCAAGTGCGCCGGAAACTATCGTCTCTCTAATCTCTACGTTCTGACCATCCCAGTTCTTGTACTTACACAAGACTGTTTCGTTGTCGTATACTACCGGCATACCTTCAATGATGTGATGTTCTTTCCCATCCTCAGCCTCTTCAGCAGCTCTTGTCTTAACATCAATCTTGAAGTCTCTAAATTGAAAACCCTTGCCCTCAATTAGATTTTTGATGTTGCTTTTCTCACTCATCTTTTTCCTCCTTTGAGTCTGTTTTGATTGTTGCTGTATCCAATCTCCTGATAGGTTCATTGCCCCACGAAACTGGTGCCAAATTCATCATCTTTCGCCATTCATTTATAGTTATTCCGCCAATATCGATATATTGTTTCAAGTTCAGTTTTTCGGTCATTGAAATAAACTGAATCGCAGATGACTGAAGCTTTACAAAGGCACCTCTTTCAAGCTGTTTTGACGTGAATATCTTTGCAGATAACGCAAGCGACAGGTTGATTAAGAACGGTTCTATCTTCGCTTCATAAAACACCTGCGCTTCATCTGCAGACATGGATGACTGAATGACCTTATCGTTAACTCCAAAGTATCTATACACATTCTCTCGATACTCTTTCATTTGTGCCCATGTTGCAGTGAGAGGATTAAGTGTCACCCCCTGGAATTCAAAATTTTTATCCAGGACACTAATACCGCCCGAGTTTTCTTTTGATAAATAAGATTCTATAAACTGTTTTTTCTTAGCTTCTAAATCTTCTGCCGATAATCCACCAGTGGAACCATATTTGAGCACACCTCTTAAGTTTGCTGTCGATTGAAATGCATTTTTCAAGGCTTCATCAGCTTTATGATTCATTTCCAACGTGTTAAGTATTGGTATATTCGATTCTCCGGCTATATCCGATTGATAATAGTCTTTTCTGAGAACCACTAAATCATCCCATGCCGCAATCAATTCTTTAGAATTTTTGAGTTTGAATTTAATAAATAACATCCCATCATCTGTTTTTAAAACCTCAAAATTGGTATAGATAATCGGGTAAAAATTCTGAATTCCCTGCGGTGTTCTGTCCATCAAAATAAATACGGTATTCTCAATTTCATAAATCGTACGAATCTTGCCCAACAATTCCGACCCATTCATAAAAATATTTGGTGCATATTTGAGCGTCATTTCAACCGATTTGTTACTTGAAGCAATGTCGGCTTTGCTCGTATATTCTGCAAGAGTCCGGACGCAACTTCGCACTATTTCTGAAGCATATATATTAGCTCCAAAGCTTGTGAACGTTGCTCTGAAACTTCCGTACTCTCGCCAGCTCGTCATTCTTTCTTTCACCTTCGTGGTGAACTTTTTTATAAAATCAAACATTTCTATCCTCTACTTGATTAGTGACAAATATTCCTCTTCATGATTCTTCATGCATGTGTATGCGTTTAACAAGCTTACGGTACCGTCAATCCTGCGATTGCTTTTCAGCTTTATGGGCATTTGAGATTCAATCCCTTGCGAGTTAGCTGCTTTCACCGCTGTGTTTGTTAGACACCACAGAGTTATAGGATTTTTATCGTAAACTATATTTTTTGCCTTGAATTCGCCCTTTAACATCTTAAAAGGATACGTCCAGGTAAATGCGCCCTGTGCAATTTTTTCCATTGTAAAGCCGTAGTTTTCCATTTCCTCAACCCAATATCCGGCTAATGCTCTGTCATATCCTGTCCAGAGCGGGCTGATTTTATTGGCTTTACATACAGAATAAAACCACTCTGTCACATCGTGATAATTGACTTGTGTTCCTCCGCAGATAGTGAGCCATCCCTGTTCCGACCACAAGAGGTACGGAGCTTCCGGGACATCTGACTTCTCAACCTCTTCAACTCGACTTTCAGGAATAAAGTAATGCTGCATTACATATATTTGTGGATCTTCAGGCTTCATAATTAGAAGCGTTGCACATGTCAAGTCTGTGGTAGCAGATAAATCTGCGCCACCTATCGCATAGCTGTTATACAGGTAGTCCATGTCAAGTTTCTTTTCATTCAAAGCCTCATCATATTCGAGCCATGCAGCATTTTGATTTTCGATTAAGTTGAAATCTTTAACCATGACAGTCGGCCTAAACTGTCTATCATTTCTTGCCTTATTTACATTTTCCGCTAGAGTCTTTGTTTTCTTGATTGTTCCGAGTCCTGGGTTTGCCATAATCCAGCACTTAGGATCTAGCCACTGCTCTTTCTTCGCAAGCGCGTAAAACAAAAACAAAAAGCGCTTATCTTGAATGGTGCCGTTTAGTACACCTTTCCCATAAGCAACCTGCGCATCAAATATTCCATCTCGTATGAAGTTGTTTGTTGATATACAAAACAGTAGCGGTTGATTCCTCGATGACTGCGACTGTTTCATATCATCATAAAGTGACCGGTTCGTTATTGCTCCGAGCTCATCTATGACGACGAGTGAAGCATTGTATGAGTCCAACTTTTTAACATCTGAGGCCAGTGGTTTTATTATGCCTTCGTTAAACGGCATGTATAAATCCGATGCCCTTTTCTTTATATGCTTTCTGAGTGCCGGTGAGTGCTTTCGCATTCTTACCGCTTCATCCCAGCCCTTTTTTGCTTGATCCATCTTAGTGGCCAAAAAGTACGCTTCCGGAGCGCCCTCTCCATCATTGCACAAGTGATCAAGTGATACACATGACGTTGTAGTTGTCTTTCCGTTTTTTCTACCCATGAACCAGTTAATTTCTCTATACTGCCTCAAAGAATTATCATCAACGAATCCATATACAGCAGCTAGTGCAGCTAACTGAAATGGCTCAAATTTAATAGGCTCTCCCATCTGCCCTTGCGACTGCTTGCAAAAGAATTCCATAAAATTTATGTGCTTGGCAGCAATCTCTTCATCAAAGTGAAATTCTCCCGTGTTCTTTTCGCTTGCGTTGGCCAGAATGTCATACTGCTTTTTCACTAAAGCATTTACGAGTACCTCCTTATTGACTATTTTCGTGTAATAGTCTGTTATGTAGTTGCTCATTTCTTTCCTCGGATAAATGCGATAAATTCATCTTCTTGTTCAACGTCTCCTCCGCTACGAAGCTCCGCTATCTGTTTGATAACAGACTGATAATTCTTAATGAATTTATCATGAACTTCTACAGCCGAGCTCTTCTTTTGCCCCCACTGATTATCTCCATTTTTATAAACTTCGACTACTCCGTCACGACGAATTATAGCCTCTGTTTCCTCGATTTCCACCTTTAAAAATGCAGCGGTTGATATGAGTTCGGACGCTAAATCGTCTTGTTCACCCAGTATTTTCTCAAGTCTTTGCTTCTCCTTTGAGATGCGAAGCTGACGTTGCCGCTCTGTATAGATTTGCTGGAATTGAGCCATTTTTTCACATCCCTTCTTGTGATTTTGTATACATCTTAATGCAAAAAGCTTGACCACACCCTCATGCACGCGTTACTCAACAAAACGAGGGGGTACTGGTCGGTCTGTTGTAATAGGGGTACCTCATAATTTTTTAGGGGGGCTCCCTATTATTGGAAATCCATCAATATCAAATATTATTTTGTCTAAGACTAAATAGTCTTGCTGTCTGTTTCCTCGTCGCCTTACTTGCTCTTGCTTCGTCTTCCTTGTGTGACACTCATGACAGAGCAGTCTAAGATTGTTTGGATTCAGTGTTATGTTTGGATTGTCTATGTTGTCCTTGGTCAGCTCATCAATGTGATCTACTTCGTTAGCGGCACATCCACACTCTTGGCATCTGCCTCTGTCTCTCTCTATGATTAACTGCCTAGTATCTCTCCATGCTTTTGAGTTATAAAAAGGTTTAGCAAACTCTTTAGCCATTACCTATGAATCCTTTCTTGATAAAATAAATGCGATGGCTTTCGCCACCGCTTGCTCAATATTATTTAAGGAGTACTTCATGGTTTATTCCCACATACACTATAGCATGAGTGCACCCTGAATTTTACTGAACTCTTTTGTAAATTCGTTGCTTTTCAACATCTTGTAGTGCTCTACCATGTAGAGTGTAGACCCATCGCTCAGTCATATACATCTCTTCTGCAATCGTCTCAAAGGTCTGCATTCTTATGTACCTTCTGCGCAACACTTCCGCATGATCAGCATTCGACAGTTTATAGATAGTCTCTTCAATCTTCACTCTTTGCCTCCAGAGTTCGTCTCTTAATTTCTTTTGTTTTTCTCTCAGCGTTGCTAGTCTAACAGCTGTATCTTCTGTAACCTTGCTAATACTATCACCGCCCGGCATTCCATCATAGCTTACCGCCTTAACTCCCAGTGTTTGTTCTATATCAAAAATCTGATTGTCGAGCTGTGTTATTCTCTCACCGATTCGTCTATACTCATTCATGAATTCTTTTGCTGTCATAATTTTCCACCTAAACAATTCACTCTTTACAGAGTGTCAATGCTAATCAAATCCTCAAAGCTGACTTGCTCTATTTCAGCCATGCGGATATATCCTTCTTGTCTATTTAATATCTTTCCTTTTCGCCACGTCCTTATTCTTGGCACCGGATCTGTAGCAACCATCTGATATTCTTTGTGCTCCAGTCCTGTGATTGGATTCTCAAATTTTCTAACTGAATCCTTGTCAATCTGATACCCTTTGAACGCTTTAGGCTCAGCGAATAATTGTGCCACACTTACACGCTCTCTCTTAACGATAGGCCTCTTCAGGTTTCTGCTTGCCGTCCATCTTCTCTTTGTCGAGTTCTCTGGCTCTCTAAATGTTTGCTGAGTCTCTTTAACCAAGTATTCTGCAAGTTCTGTATAATTGCGCGATCTATCCAGCGTGGATAACCATATGTGTCCAAGTTTCCATTGTTTATCGATAATTTTACTGTCTATGTAATTCATCACGATGTGATGATGTATTCTTTTATTTTTATATTCGGTAACCGCAACATAATAAAACTCTTTGCCAAGCTTTCTATATTCGTTTCTCATTCTGCTGATGAATAGAGATAGCTGATGTTTAGCCTCTTCAGGTGATAACTCAACAGCATATGTCAATGTGGTGTGAAAGTCACCCGGAAAGAAATTCATGTTCAGCAACCTTGCCAACATTTTGACTGCCAGTCTGTCATTATTTTTCTGTACAGCCTCATTTGTCTTATTCTTTTTTGCTTTTCTTCCTGTTCCGGTTGCTCTAAATGTCATCTTGATAGCGACATCTATCACAGCACCAGCTGCACATATCTCTCTAATTACTCTTGACATTATCTTTTCCCATCTTATTATGGCTCTATTATTAATACTCTAATGAACCTTTGTTCCGGACTTGCACCGGACTGTTTTCTTCTATATATATATGTAGTTTTTATTTCCTAAAGTTATGCAGATGGCCTTGCGACCATCTGTGGATGTTTCATATCCAATTTTTCATGTCTTGATATATTTGGTGTCCTCTTTCTGTGAGCTCACAAAGATACACACCGTAGCTTCCATTTGAGTATTGTTTTTCTGTTTCAATTTGCAATATTTCACTATCAAGCATTTTTAGATCTTTTCCGTTAACTAGCTCAATGTGAGTTTCTTCAATTGATATTGTTTTCTTTATTATTGCCATTGTGATTCTCCTTTGTTTTTTATCTACATGTACACATATATGCACACTAGCAGGATTATTAGCCCTGTAATGAGCAGTGCGTCTGTTATCATGAATAATTTATTCGCCATATCCATCCTCTTCATGGCTGTGAATGATAGTGCGACTACTCCAAACATAAGACCTGTAATTAAGCACGTTAGTATCAAATTAATCATTTTCTAATTCTCCAGATTTTCTTTGTATAGTTTAAGTTCCTTAAGCCACTCTGCTAATTGTCTATGCTCTTCGCCGCATTCATCGCAGCTTGCAGCAGCGACTTCTTCTGCATGAGCTATAGCTTCATCTAATGTCATCATCGCTTTTAACCTCTTCAGGGTTGTATGCCGGCACTGAGAGGAGCGCACAAGCAGTGCATTTATCATAATCATGCTTCCGACACCATTTGCAGATGCCCTCGCGCTGCTCCTCCGTGTACATAGCTGCTAAATTTTTTGATCTAATCAAGAGGAAAGTCTCCTGCCAGTTCTGCATTTACCGGATCCTCGTACCTTGCTATGATTTCTGCCATTGTCTTTTCCTCTTCTTCCAGATCCGGTTTGTGTGGTTCAAGATATTCGTTTACCTTTTTTACACCAAGTAGATCATCAAAGAATTTATGAACTTTATTTTTCCTCATATGTTTTGGTCTATCCCTCATTTGGATTCCTCCCATCTCATTCCGTTTACTTAATATCGGTCGCAATAGCTCTTCTATCTTCCATCCCTATTTCCCAATTCAGGTATACTCTTGCTTTTTCTAAATCTTCCACTCCACCTTTTCGGTCGGCTCGGATTAAATACTTGAGGGCGTTCCCTCTGCAAAATGCTTTGAATCCATCTTCCCTAAGTACCGCTTTGATAACATCTATGGACTCTATGCCTAGTCCATCTAATTTATAGTGTTGAGGCTCATTGACCGAGTCATTGTCAGAGTCTTTATTCTTTGCAACTCGAAGGGCTTCTACTTCAACTGCTAGCCTCGGATCATGATTTACCATTCTGGTTAACTGTCTGAAGGTCTTGCTTAATCTTATGCATCTGATACGGTAATCATGCAATCCAAGCAGGTATTTAACCTGTTCAATCATATTTTCAACATCTGCAATCTCTTCCTGAACATGGTCTATGTTCTCGTGGCTCAGTGCCTCAACGAGTTCATTCAGTTCTTCAATGCACTTTCCCAGTTGGTTTTCTAATCCGTAATGGTCTGCTATAAATTTCAGTTCTTTGCTTATCATGTTCTCCTACCCTTTCAGCTGTTCTTCTTCAGTGTGCAGTACCTGAAGTAATGCACTGCGTACCTTTTCGCCTTGTCCCGGATCTTTCGTTTCGATGACTGCAAGGCTTTTACAGCATGATTGAAATATTTCCTGCAATATGTTGACCTGTGTCCGGAAGGTTGTCAGCTCATTCTGACTGCTTGCGGACAATTCTTTTTCGAGTCTTGCTATTGTCTTCTCGGCTTCGGTATATGCTGCCTGAAGCTCAGCCTTACCTTCCTTTACTGCTTTTTCCTTATCCTTTTCATGCTCAGCTTTATATTTATCTACTGCCTTTTGTACATCCTCATTAGCTTTAGCCTTAGCACTTGCCACCCTTGCCTTTTCTTTTTCAAGCTTTTGGGTTAGCTTTTCGATTTCCTGATTCTTCGCCTCAAGCTCGGCTGCGCTTATTTCTGATTCGGATTGTTCAGCTTCCAGCTCCGCAATGCGGTTTTTAAGGTTTTCTATTTCATCACCTGTGCCGGCTTCAAGTTCATCGTTCCTCGCTTTCAGGGCAGCGATTTCTCCTTTGAGTTCTGTTACCGTCATATCTGTAACATCTTCCGACTCAATCACCTCTTTCGCTATCTCTTCCGGAGCCGATAGTAAGGCGAATACCTTGGAAATGCTCAAATTCGTACACGTGTACGAATTTGAAAAGATACTATTTTCGTCAGTTGCGCGTTTGGCCAACTGCATCATTTTGTTTGCTTTTGATTGCGAAAAATCAAGATTATCATCGCACCATGAACCAAACTCTCCATGTGGCAATCGCTCTTTTACTATAAGCAAGCGGCGACCGGCAGATGCCGCCATCATAAGTGCAACGTTGCCTACAGCTTCCATCTGCTGATATAATCCGTTTGCCTCATGGCAGAGCTGCTCAGTGCTCTTGCCTTCAAGCTCGCTATTAGCCTCATTAACTTCGTAATTTACATCTATAATCTGATCTGCCATTATGCTGCTCCCTTCCTCGACCGCTTTTTACTTCTCGGTTTGACAATGTTTTCCAGCCACTCATTTACCCACTTTCTAACCTCCTGTGCCGGCATTCTGTTTCCGGTACCAAAACATTGAGATACATGGTGGTCATTATGGTCGCTACGGAGTTCAATCGTTACGAAGGAAGCATTCGGTTCGTTAATTCGCCTCATAACGAATACTGCTGTTTTCCCTTTACTTGCCCTGGCATAGTACGATGCAACACAGTTCTTATTGTTACGACCCTCCGCTTCAAATTCTTTGTAGTTTCTAAGCGGTCTGATTAGATATTCACTGTCTTCATATGCATATTTTTCAAGCGCAGGCAGGTAATTTTCTTCATACTCCCTCTGCTGCTTTTCCCTCTTTCTCTGCTTTATTTCACTTTGTTTATCAAGATATTCACGTGAGATCCTGTCATGTGCTTCCTCAAGGTTTTTAGGATAGAGATAGTAATCGTCTTCCGGATACTCCAGGGCTTTGAGTTGATGGTAATAGTCGCCATGCAAAAACTTGATTCGATTACGATCGTGGTTGTGCTGATACTGCTTCTCGGCATAATGCAGCACTTTTAGTGGTCTCTCCCTTACGATTTGTGCAAACCCGGATATTCCGTACATTCCATGGTCCCGGTAAAATTCTTTTGCATCCGGGATCCACTGCTTACACAGCTTCATATGTTCCTTCTTGACCTTGTTTTGTTTCTTCTTCAGGATTTTGTATCTTAAGATTCCGTCTACGGTAAGATACTCCCACTGCCTCAGCTTATCTACATCCTGCGCTGAAAGCCTCAAGAGCTGCGGCACCGTCTTAGCTTTCCAATTCGGTCTTAGAAATGTTGGTATTTTCCTAAGCTTGCACTCTACAAGTTCCCCGAGGCCTGCCTTTTTGATGTACTCGACATTAGGATTCCGTGCACAAAATGCCATTTCATCAATCAGATAATTCAGCCAATATGCAGCATTTGGATAATAATGTTCAAACCATATATCCATGTGTTTAAGGAAGCTCTCTTCAATTACAGCATTGATATTTGCATCTATGCTGTAATAATCGTGATTCTCTATATGCATACGAGTGGTCTTTTCCCATCTGCGCTTGTCTGTTTTCCAATCATATATATAACGATATGCATACTGCTCATCAGGTTTGATGCAGCCAATCAGGTCAATAGTGATATATAGGTTATCCTTTATTTCATCTATATTTTTCTCAACGTTGTACCACTTACTATGTGCTGCAACGCAATAGATACTTTCTCCATCTAGCCACATCCAAAAGAAATTTCGATACGAACTAACAGGATGCGCTGTATGAGGGATTGCTATCTCTAAGGTTCCGCAGTGAGGACAGTACACAGCATAGTCCTTGCGGATTGTCTCTATATAATCCCATGTATGACCGCAATGCGAGCAATGTGCCCTTTTCTTCCAGCGATTATAGATGATACCTATAGGGGTCTCGTCATTAACCCAAGCTTCGAAATTGTTCGGAAAACGGACATCCGAAGGCAAGTCTTTTGTATTCTTATAATTGATCTGCATGCTTACCTCCTACAGCAAGTCAAGGATGTCTATCGTTCCGGAGCTACCGCTGTGGATGCCGTAATATTCATCTATCATTTGTATTACCTCTTCATCGCTTATGCATCCGACATTACTCTTTGCATTTTTCCTAGCTTCCGACGTAATCTTGGAGATTAAGTCTTTGATTGATTTCCCTTCTGCAGTAATGAGTTTCGCTGCCTCTTCCGTCTTGCACACTTCGTTTAGATGCTCTTCGATAAAGTTTGCGAGAGGGCCGCCGATTTTAAGCGACTCCTTCGTAATTTGTTCTCGTGCCTTATTGATTACTTCCAAGCTCATAGTTTTCTCCTTTTACTATTTGCTGCGGTCTTACCCTTCAAATTCCCCGGCCAGCATGATACTCAGTTCATATGCTTCCTCTTCAGTAAGCGTGATACCTCGTGACATCTTTTCATGCTTAGGATCCCAGTCTCGAATGTCATACTTTGGAGCATTATCATTCCAGGATATGAGATTAAGTTCCTTTGTCCATCCATTCTTGTTCTCTGAAATAATTCCGATATGTTCCTTGATTTCATAATTGATCTAATTCATTTTTCTCCTCTTTTCTTTATTCTTCAAAGCTAATACCGCATATACGTGCCATCTTCTTCGGCTGATCCTCGTTCCTGGATTCACTTGTTTGCGGCTTAGACTTCATAAAAGCTCTGAACTCTACCATGCATTGAGGGCACATGTCATAGGTGCCTACTCCGGTCCCTACAATATCTACCTGTTTGCTGCGAGCCCTATAGTCAATTTCTTCACCGCATCTATCACAGAAAATACGCTTCATGCTTTCTCCTTAAATTGTCATCTGGTTCTGCTGCTTTCTTTTTCTCACAATATTTATTTTTGATAGAACTCTGGTGATCACGACTTCACTGTCAGCTGCACTGACTTTCATTGATTCAATAAATCCCTTATGTACGAGTTCACAAGCAGTTTTTTCTAAATCAATTGCAGTTTGCTCCATTGGTTCAAATTCAAGCTCACTCGATTGCGCTCCGCATAACATATCAACGTTTTCATTCATTAATCGAAACCACTTGGCTTCGCTTTCACATTCACATTTATCTGTAGCGATAGCGTCTGCCTCTTTCTGAGACTTTGCATCCACCAGATGCATCTGTCCGCAGTCTTTACAAAAGCCTTTCATGTGTTTATCTCCCTTCCTCAACATTTAAAACATCTCTCTTGGCTGACCCTCTCTGGAGTACAGTCTTTCGTATTCTTCCTCTCGAGCTTTGATATCACGCTCTTTGGCTTTGATAATCTCCACCAGTCTTTTTTTCGTTGTAAGGTCTGGATTCTTAGACGCTTTAAGTCTCGCCTTATACTTATCTACACGCCGTTCATCTTCCTTGTTGGCGAGGGCAAGGACGCGCATTTGCTGGCGACCTTCCGGATCATACCGGCAGTGCCAATCGTCGCAATACTCACACTGCCGGCAGCACGCATCACAGATTGTGCCTTTAATTCTGCGGCACCACCAGAAGGCTCGATTTACCCCCGGTGTGCCGTGCTCATGACCGCACCGGTCGCATATATACCCAACCTCTACCATTGTTACTGACATTGTGCGATGATATCTACAATCATCGCTGTTCCGGAATCGGCAGTGACGTTAGCTGTCTTTTGATAACCATTGCTAAAAGTTGCGACCACAAGCTCATATGCACCTTCTCGCTCATACTTTAGCGATGTTACATCATAGAAACCTCTCGTCAGTTGTAGTGTATGTAACAACTCATTACATATTGTCTGTTTGTCTTCCATTTCTGATTCTGCTCCTTTATCAATTACACCCTATGGCGTACAGGAATACCCACAGTGTTGGGATTAACAGTGCGAACGAAATTCCTCCTACCAGCTCACTCAGCCGGAACTTTCCATCTTCGTCCGAACACATATACCTAATCGATTCTGCAAATCTCTTCATTTTCGTTCTCCACTTTTACTTATTTTTTCTACTAACCTTCCATCTCATGTGATATACTTTCCAAAATATCTTTTAAGGAGTTGTTAATTGATGGAACATATAACTAGAATCGAACGCGAATTTTTAAAAATGTGTAATACCAATGACGATATGACACCTCAAGAAAAATTTGATATTCTCTGCGATAAATATTCGCCTTTAAAAGTTAAAAGTGCACTTAACCATTTAAAGGAAAACGGTTATATCAATTTTTTTCCCAGCGGAGAGAGTTACGTTTATTGGTTTGAATTGAAACACAAAGGTCTAAATTACCGCGAAATTACATGGTTGGAATTTAAAGCTTTTGTTTGCAAATCTGTCATTGTACCGATATTCGTATCCTTGCTCACAACATTAATCATTTACAAGCTACCATCTGTGATTGCATGCATTAAATGACGTTTATACTACTAGTCACAGACTCTCTGCTTCATAATCATGTCTGCCACATCAGATGCTAAGTATTGTTTTTTCTTACCATCTGTGATGTATTCGCATCCCTCCATTAGATTCATTACGTAATCTCTGGATTTACCCAGATACCTCGCTATATCGGACTGGCATGGCCAGTTACCGACTTCCTTTTTTATGTCTCGGATTATCGTTTGTTTATCCATATCTTTATCTTTTAATCATCCCTTTACCTGGTATATACTCTTCTATATTGTTTATGGTTCTTTAGTTTAGAAAGGAGATTGTCATAAAACCATTTAAATGTCCATATTGCGATACGACTTTTCCATTAATTCATACTACTTACAATCACTGGCGCCCCTCTTTTGATACTTCTAATAACAAAAGCTACGATTTTACGTATCCGACTCAAATTTCTTTGCGTTTTTATCTTTGCCCATCTTGCAAACGCCTTTCGATAAGCGCGTCTAGTGTTGGATCTGAAACCGGTTCTTTCAATACAAATTTGCTTCCTAACTCATTTGCAACTCAGTTCCCGGATTATGTACCTGAATCAATAAGAAACGACTACTCTGAGGCTTGTGCCATTGTTAATCTAAGTCCTAAAGCTTCCGCCACTTTGTCACGCAGATGTTTGCAGTCTTTAATCCGTGACTTTTGGGGTATTAAGAAGAATACCTTGTATCAAGAGATTACAGAGTTGCAAAACCATGTAAGCGCTGAACAGTGGAAGGTCCTCAATGCATTACGCAACCTTGGAAACATTGGTGCTCACCCAGAAGCTGATGTAAACCTTATAATCGATATAGATCCCGATGATGCTGTGAAGATTATTAAGGTAATAGAGCTTTTAATTAAGCAGTGGTACATTGAGCGTCACGAGCAGCAAAAGCTGTATTCCGAAGTCACTAGTTTGAGCGATGAGAAATGTTCTCAGAAATCGAATCCAAAATAGTGTCATGGCTCGCTAATAGTTTTCCCTTTAAGTCCCAGTACTGATACAGAAATCGCACCGGGGCTTTTTCTGTTCCTTCTCCTATCAAGCTAGTAGTACGTATAACTGTTATTACTTTTGCTGCATCCGTTCCGCGCATAGCTCGTCTTTTATCCATTCCTTCTCTCTTCTCCTATCTGTGTTATATAATCTCCTTGTATATATTTTCGTCGTGAAAGGAGATTTTTATGTTTTGCCAAAATGTTATAAGCCTTGTACTCTCTGGCTTTACTGCTTTCGCAGCTGTTTGTTCGGTGGTTATTGCTACTAAGACCCTTAAACAAAACTCAAAGATGCTTGAAAATTCTACTCGCCCCTATATTGTTGTCTATGGTCGCAATATTCGTTTAGATGAAAAAACCTATTTCTATCTTGTTGTTAAAAATTTTGGCACTTCTGCAGCATTTGTTGATTCTTTTCATATTTCAGAGTCATTGGAATATGGAGTGAACAGCGACGAAGATTTTATCCAACGCTTAAATGATGCAGTTATAGTTCCTAACCAGTCTCATTCTTGTTATTTAAGAAATGATTCGGTGCCTGAAACGCTAACCATTGATCTTAAATATCATGCAGTATCTTTAAAATCCAAATCCTACGTTGAACTATTTGAATTTAATCCAAAAGCTGGTATTAATATGCTTCAAAATAACTTTGTTTCAAATGAAAATGCATTGTATAGAATCGCTGCATTCATGCAAGAACTCTGGAGGATGAAGCTTTAACTCAGGATTATGTAGATAAGCATTATCAGCGAGAATCCCATTACGCCAATACCAATGCTCAACGTTGCGAGCATAAATACAACGAAAAAGCGATCTTCTTGCCAAAAGTATTCGACTGAATCTATAAATTCTTTAATACATTCTTTTATAGGTCCTATCATCTTCATTCTCTCTCCCTCCTCAGATCTCTGCTCCCCCTGTTTCCTATTAGTCAACTTCTCCTATTCCAATGCTTTATCATCTCCTTTCTTACACCCTTCAGGACATAGCCGAAAAATTACTTTAATTTCAACGTTTTGATTTCCAATGACTCCTCATACTTGTTTATGAGGAATTTTATTGATTCTATAGTTTGATACTCTTCGGGCAATCTATCTGATAAAACCCTATTGATATCATCAATAATGTCACTTATTGTGGTATTGTTTATTATTTTTCCACTCGGTAATTCGTGCTTTATTTCATGCATAATCTTCTCCCTCATCAGTATCTTTTGATTGTGATATATTTATCGCTATGATGATTTTTTAAATACATCTCCATCTTGACTCTCCTCTTCAACTCTCTGTGTTGTATAATCTCCACAGGAGGAGATTTACAATGACAATTTTCGATAAGATATCTATAACAATTTCTATTCTTGGTCTTATTGGCGGGTTATCTTCATGGCTGTATATCTGGTCCAAAGACCGGCTTAATATTCAAATCAGAATATTATCTAAATTAATAAAACCCGGAACAAACTCTGCTTTGTTTTATATGAGCTTCTCCAACGAATCTCGTCTACCTGTTGCTATAACAGCTATTAAATTAATTCTCGAAGATAAACCAGTTTCTTGTTTAGAAGTCCCAGATGTTGTTCTTTCTCGCACTAAACGAACCGGTTCGACTATCACAGATCAGATAAAACACTATTCCATAGAAATCCCTATAAATATACCTGCCCTATCCGCTACTTCTGGCTATGTTCAGTTTCTATTCGATCAAGATATTCAGCTACCTGCTTCCAACACTCTGTCTTTTGAAGTTCACACCAATCGTGGCGTGATAGATAGAATCTCACTTCAATTGCCTGAGGCCAATCTGGTGCCGATGGAAGATAACTAATTTCTTCATACATAATTCTCCCTCTTCAGCTTTCTCTTATTTGTGATGTATAATCTCCTATATAGTTATTTTTTTAGAAAGGAGATTAATATGAAATACTATCCTGCTATTATCTGTAAGAATGGTCATGTTTTGAGTTGTAGATACTCTTATCAACATAAGTTTTGCAAAACTTGTGGAGCAGAAGCCATCTCTCGTTGTGAATCATGTGGATATATTATTGAAGGAGATCTTTTAAGTTCTGGCATACTGACAACCTATTATGAAAAACCTTACTACTGCCCAAAATGTGGTGCTCCTTATCCTTGGACTATCAAACTTATTGATAATGCTGTTGAATTAGCATCGTTAGATGCACCTTTAGACGAACAGTCTTTAGCGGTAATAAAAAATGCAATTCCTTATTTAATTACCGAATCTATTGATACTCCAGTACAAGCAGCTAAATTCGCTAAAATAACCAACAATTTAAGTGATTTTGCTCGTACTGCAATAAAATCTCTTTTAATCGACTATGTCTGTGATGCGGCAAAATCAATTATTTGGGGTTAGCATTGAGCCACAAAATACACAATACTTAAAATCCACGCGAACTGACTTTTTGCATTTAGGACACTGAATTAACTTATCTTCGCTAATGTCAAATGGTGTGACTACAAAGAAACTTCCATCTGGTAGTTCAACTTCAATTGTTACGTGGCAACCATTATTATTTAACTCGATGCCTTCTTTCTTGAGGTTGTCGAGTATTTTTTCTACATGATGATTTCCTTTATACATAATCTTCTCCCTCTTCATCATTCTTTTTATCGACTTTAATTCTTCCCTAGGTGTATAATTTTCATAACAAAAATTTTTATGAAAGGAGGTGCTCCATTATGGCAAAACCTATTAAACCAGGTACCGACAATAAGCCTGCTGGAACTTATGTTGAAGTCGGTCCTAAAGGTGGAAATGTAGATCACCCTAGAACTGTTCACATTGATCAGGGCGATAGATTGCCACCTACACAAAAACCAGGTAATGGTTGGAAGAAAAAGTAATCTTTTTACCGCTCTTTATGAGCGGCTTTTTATTTCAAGTCTCTTTCTAGAGATGCAGTAGCATCTTCCAAATATGTTTATCTGTATCCATGCTTCTGCACATAGCTTTCCGTCTTCTTCATACTTTGTTATGTAATGTTTAATCATGTATTCCTCCCTCTTCATCACTAGGTTTAGTTTTTATTTGTTGTTATAGAATGCAGCTTAGCTGTATAATCTCCTATATAGTTCTTTGTTTTAGAAAGGAGATTTTTATGCGTTTAAACCCTGATTGTATGAGAGATATTCTTCTTGTAGCCGAAGATCAAGTTCCATTAAATAGCTCTTTGTCTATGGGAAGCTTACTCTCATCACTCCCTAATTATTCAAAAGATGAACTAACATATACTTGTTTAAAGTTGAACGAAGGTAATCTTTTGAATATCTCAAAAATGAATAGCGATAATGCGATTTCAGTTGCATGTATTAGCGATATCACTTATGAAGGTCATCAGTTTCTTGAAAACATCCGCAATCAATCGACTTGGGAAACCGTTAAGCAGAAACTGTCTCTTCTAGGATCTTCATCAGTTCCAGTTATTATGTCAGTAGCTTCACAAGTAATACTTAACAAAATCAGCTCTTCACTTTAAGGAATGTTTTTATCACCTTTTCTTGGGCTTTTCGCATGTCGTTTGCATTAACTTCAACTTGTTTTTCAACTAGAATCCATGTTGTTGCGTAAAGACCAATTTTTTGTGCCATTCCCCATATCAGTAATGCTATGTTTAATGCAATAGATAGTATTGCTATCACTGTTATTGTTTGCATTAATATCAGCCCTCCATAATTGAATCTCTAATAGTGTCATGGCTCGCTAATAGTTTTCCCTTTAAGTCCCAGTACTGATACAGAAATCGTGCTGGGTTTTCTTTTGTTCCCTCTCCTATCAGACTGACAGTTCGTATAACAGTCATCGCTTTCGCTGAATCAGTCCCTCGCATAGCTCGTCTTTTATCCATTTCTTCCTCCCTCTTCATCACTTTTTATAGTTGACTATATTTTTTGTTCATCGAAAGAACCAGCTATATCTTCTACATTGCACTCCAACGCTTTTGCAATTTTCATCAAAGTGCTCACGCTCGATTCCTTGAGTGCTCCACTTTCTAGTCGACTAATTGTGATTCTGCCAACCCCTGATTCTCTAGATAATTCCTCTTGATTAAGCCCTTTTGCTTTTCTGATTTCTTTTAGGTTTGTAAAATCCATGTTGTACCTCCTTTATCTGAAATAATAGTCGACTATAATTTTTGTGTCAACCCCTTTTTTATAGTTGACTGTACTTTTTTTCTCTTGTATAGTTAGCTATACAAGAGAAAGGGAAACTATTATGCACTTGGGAGATGTAATTTATAATTTTAGAATGACACACAATAAGATGTCTTTAGTTGAGTTTGCAAAGCTTGCTAAATTATCAACAGCCTATATTAATCAACTTGAGAGAAATGTAAATCCAAAGACTGGTGAGTCAATAGTTCCGTCATTAGAAACGTTCTATAAAGTCTCTAATGCAATGAATATTTCTTTAGATGAGCTTCTGAATATGGTCGACGAAAATCAACCTGTCGGATTAGCAGGGGTTCAAAGTTATGAAAAGCCATTTCATCAAGACCGTCCACTCCCATCAAATATAATGGTACCAGCTGGTCGACAAATTCCTATTCTGGGGACTATCTGTGCTGGTAATGGGATTTACTGCGAAGAGAATTTCGAGGGCTATTTCTTTGTAGATAGATCCATCAAAGCTGACTACTGTCTTAGGGTCAAAAGCGACTCTATGATCGATGCCAATATATATGATGGTGATGTTGCTTTCATTAGAAAAGATTTTGACTTCATTGATGGAGAAATATATGCAGTATGCTATGGTGTAGAAGAGTCAGCTTCTTTAAAGAAACTATACAAAGCAGATGATAAGATTATGCTACAGCCTTGCAATTCGGATTATGCAGCTGCATTTGTTAATGTAGATGATGTAGTAATTGTTGGTGAGTGCATTGGCACCTATCATGCTAGGTAAATTATAGAGTCAATGACTCATGCTATGGCAACTCCACTCTGTGCATCTGCAGAGTGATTGCAGATATATTTATTATTATTTAATAGGAGGAACTATTATGAAAACATGGAAGTTAGTGTCAGGAATTTTATCAATCGTTCTAGCTGTATTTGTACTATTTCAGTCTATGGCAGTTGGGTTAGGAAACTCTCTATCTGAAAATGGAGAAGCAAGTGGCAGTGCTGGATTTTTAGTAGCTATTCTCTTAATTGCTGCTGGCATTACATCGATTGTAGTTAGAAAAAGCATTAAGAAAGGTGCTCACGTTGCATTAATTATCATGTATGTTTTAGCTGCGATTGTAGGCTTTACAATGGCAGGTAGTTACGAAGACCTTAAGATTTGGGCAGGATGGTGCTTGATTTGCGCTATACTTGCTGTTGTTGCAATTATTAAATCAAAGAATGTCACTGAAGAAGGTAAATAGTCATTTTAATAATAAAAATAGCCGCCCTGCGCCAACAGGAACGGCCATATCTCGTTATTATTGCGAGATACAATGTTCGGGGTAAGTATATCAACAATAGCTAATTTTTTCAATCGTCTTGATGTAATAATCATTAATTGTTAGTGAGTGTATTGGTACTTATCATGCAAGATAACTACTAGGAGGTTTATATGGAAGGCTTTGGGAACATTATTTTATACGAGTTGGAAAATCATCAGGAGACTATTTCTGTCACTTTTAAAGATGAAACCTTTTGGTTAACTCAAAAGGCTATGTCCGAGTTATTCGGTTGTTCTTCAGATAACATATCTTTGCATTTAAAAAATATATTCTCTGAAGGCGAATTAATAAAGGATTCAGTTACCGAGAAATTCTCGGCAACTGCTTCAGATGGAAAAAACTATTTAACACAGTTCTACAATCTTGATGCCATAATCGCTGTTGGATATAGAGTTAATTCAAAACAGGCTACTCGCTTTCGCCAGTGGGCAACTGCTACACTTAAAGAATACATTACTAAAGGCTTTGTACTAAACGACGATATGTTAAAAAACGGCAAACCTTTCGGTAAGGATTATTTTAAAGAGCTTCTCGAAAGAGTTCGTTCTATCCGTGCCAGCGAAAGAAGGATATATCAGCAAATAACTGACATATACGCAGAATGTAGCATAGACTACGATAGGCAGTCCCCTACTACAAAAGATTTCTATGCTATGATTCAAAACAAATTCCATTATGCTATTACCGGTAAAACAGCAGCTGAAATCATATATTCAAATGCTGATCATACGAAGGAGCATATGGGGCTCACTACTTGGAAAAATGCTCCGGATGGACGGATATTGAAGAAAGATGTTTCTGTTGCGAAGAATTATCTTTCTCAAGACCAAATTCGCAGACTAGAAAGGACTGTTTCAGGATACTTTGATTATATAGAAGATTTAATTGAGCGTGAAAACACGTTTACGATGGAAGAGTTCGCAACTAGCGTCAACGAATTCCTTGCATTCCGCAAGTACGATATTCTGCACGACAAAGGAAAGATTTCAAATAAAGCAGCTATCGGTAAAGCGAACGAAGAATTTGATGTATACAACAAGAATCAAAAAATCTTTTCGGACTTTGATAAGGAAATAAAGAAGCTTAGATAGATAAGTATACCTAGGTGTAAAGACTTATCATGTAAGATAGTATAGATTGAATTATGCCGTTGTCGTATTAAGTGATGATTTAATTTATATTAGCAAGTTGATTTGCTCGTGATTTGCTCGTAATTTTATCAATTTGATATTGTGACACACTAACTAAATGCTTGAAATTCCATGGATCCAGTATTTTTTTATACTCGTGATTTGCTCGTGATTTGAAAGGAGTAAAAGTCAAAAAATATAAACAAAAAAACACATTTATATATTGACTTTTCATGTCTAGAGTGGTACACTTCGTGTACGTTAATAATAAAGTTTATTTTGCTCTAGATAGTAGGCAACCCGCGGATATGGGTGTGGCTGAGGTCTAGAGCTTTTAATTTTAGGAGGTATTAATGAACAAAACAGCTATATTTGTTGATGGTGGTTTTTATAGAAAAAGAGCCGCAACTCAATGGGGACATAAAACACCTAAATCAAGAGCCAACGAATTATACGCCTACTGCATGTCGCATATAAAAAAGGTTCGAACAAATGATGTTTATGTTTATTCTGATAATAAACAGCTTCATCCAAAGGACTGCGTTGGTTCTGATAGGCAACTTTATAGAATATTCTATTATGACTGTAATCCATTATCCAAGATTGTCTATCATCCTTATTTAAAGAAAAATATAGATTTTGAGAAAACAGATACATATAAATGGACACTGGAATTCTTTAGTTACCTCAAGGAACAGCGAAAAATGTGTCTTCGTAAAGGTTATCTACTTGATTCCGATGCGACCTTTGCAATTAAGCCAAATAGAATGAAAGCTTTATTACATAACCAAATCACACTAGATGATTTAACAGAGATGGATTTTTCTCCTAGTTGGAGACAAAAAGGTGTAGATATGAAATTAGGAATTGACATAGCATCTCTTGCATACAGAAGACAAGTTGACCAAATAATTTTAATTGCAGGAGATAGTGATTTTGTTCCAGCGGCAAAGGTGGCTCGTCGCGAAGGCATTGATGTTATACTTGATCCAATGGGTATGTCAAGTATTGCCGATACTTTAAAAGAACATATTGATGGAGTTCAAACATGTTGGGTAAAGAATAACGTAAAAAAGAATGAAAGCCAGGCAATGGAAAAGAAATCTGAAATAACAGAAGACGACGAAATCGAAGAATAAAAAAAACAACCGGTCTGCTGCAACAGACCGATTTTAGAAATTGGCATCGTTTGAGATACACAAAGTTCCAACAAAAGTATATCAGAGATGCCTTGTTATTACAAGCAGGGCATTTTTTGTGCTCGGAAATGGATATGTCATGGCTGATTATTACAAAAAGACATTTACCTTTGAGGGTAAGCGCAGATATGTATATGGCAAGACTGAATTAGAAGCAATTGAAAAAAGAGCTGTCATCAAAGCAGAGCTTGAATCCGGCAAAGTAGAGATTAGTCGAAACACACAAGTAGCTGTTTGGATTGATGAATGGTTGGAGGATTACAAAGAGCCTGAGGTTAATTATAGATGGTATAAAGATATTAAGAGTATATGTAATAGGCTTATTATTCCAGCAATTGGACATATGCGGATTAGTTCCGTTAAGCCTCTTCATATAAAGAAAATACTCAATGCTATGCAAGGGTACTCGTCTTCTTACAATTCCAAGATATATGATATTATTAATCAAATTTTCAGGAGTGCACAAGAGAATGAGTTAATAACCCAGAACCCTATGACCGGCATACGAAAACCGTCGGGAGTTAAGCCTAAAAGCAGGCGAGCTATTACAGATGAAGAGCGAAAAATTACATTACAGGTTGCGAATTATCACCGTGGAGGTTTATTTGTATTGATAATCCTATACTGTGGACTTAGGCCGCAAGAAATTGTCCCTCTCAAATGGGCAGATATTGATTTTGACAAAAGGCGCATCATTATCAACAAAGCACTTAAGTCCGATGGTGTAATTCGCGGTTTCACGAAAACAGACGCTGGTATGCGCATTGTCCCTATTCCTGCCATTCTGCTTGACAGATTAAAGCTTGAGTATAAGGATATTAAAGACAATGCTGCACTAATCTGCACAAATACTAGAGGTGAACACTATACAAAATCATCAATCAATGACCTATGGAAAAACTTTAAGAGAGAAATGAATATAGCTGCAGGCTGTAAGATTCACCCTCAGAAGCATCAGATTATGCCACCTTACTTTGTGTCGGATGATTTGACACTGTACTGTTACCGCCATACTTACTGCACAGATTTGCAATCTGCCGGTGTACCAATTAATGTGGCTAAGGAGCTTATGGGGCATGAGGATATAGCTGTAACATCAAAGATATATACTCATAAATCAGATGTAGCACTTAACAATGCGGCAGAACTAATAGATAAATATAGTCGTGGGGTATAGCCTGTGGTATTCATCGGATAAAGGCTAAAATCACAGATAATAAAGCGAGCCTCTTAATCAGGGTGTCCAGGGTTCGAACCCCTGATCACGCACCATAAAAAACACCGTAATTCCAACGAGTTGCGGTGTTTTTCTGGGTCTATAATTTTCTTTGTGGTTTAAGGGATAGATATTCCGCAGATTGGAGTCTAAAATACACCGTGCCTATGCCAGCTTTTGTGGTGTAAGTGCGGTGCTTTTTCCCTTTGCCAGGCTATCATTTTGGGGGAATCGAGAAAGCCTGAAAGGAACTTAATAAATATACGAAAAAACTTATCATAAATATGTTTAACCTGGAACAGCATATATTGAACAACTGGATATTATATCGTGCGGTAATGAGAGTTTTGTAACTATTACATTACAAGTTAAACCTGCTGTTTGCCCTCGATGTAGTAACTACTCCAGCATAATCTACGATTTTTCTCATTAGTTCCTAAATGCACAAGATTGTCAGTTAAGTATGTTAGTATTGATATGTGGAATACTTTATAGAGATATTGTCTCTGAGTATTTTCCTAAAGCAGTGATTTGCGTTGACAGTTTTCATGTCATACGAATGATTAATCATGCTCTTGCAGCTAAGCTCCTTTTGCCGAATGGCCTTCTATTTTTTAATTTTTTGCCACATATGCATTATCATCTAACACTTGTTTCTCAATAGTATTTTTTATTTTTACACCCAAAGCGGATACCGTACCTGTTCCGAAAGGGTTGAACGACGTATTCCCTGTAATAGTTCTGTATTCTTTTGGCCTGGCTCTAAATGATATATTATCTTCTTCAGTTCCTATATCTACATGGACCAGCTTATCGTTTGAAGCTTTTATTTTACAGGACAGGATTTTACCCGACACAACTTCCTTTTCATTTTTCCAAATTCTTATACTGAGCTCGTCTAAATTCACAACAAATTTATTTGCTGCATTTTTCCGAGCTTTCTTAATCAAAAAATATGTCAGATACAGTGCCGGCACAAATACAAAAGCTCTAAAGAGTAGCGGTGCGCTTCTGAAAGAAGCATACATTTCTGAATAAAATATTATCAAATAAGTTGTCAGCGCGGGAAGCATAATACTTACCGGCAAGCATAACCCCATAACAATATCATCCTTTGATGTCCCGGCTACAAATTCAAACTTCTTCATTTTGTTTTATCCACTAATATCATCCTTCTACTACAATTTCAAATTCTCCAGCTTGTTGTCCTGTCGCTTTATCTTGCGCGTAGTCGTCCTGACGAAGTCCTCCTTGCGCACGTAGACCTCGCGTATACGCTTGAATGGGGCGAGTCCCATATTCAGCTCAGTGATCACGCCCTTGAGCAATGTCTCCAGCTCACCGTCCGCCGGAACACTGCCGAGCTCGTACTTTATCTCATCCTTGTCAGGCAGCAGCTGCACTGCAACCACGTCCTCGGCTTTGCCGGACGCAAAAACCATCGAATCGGAGATATAAGGATGTCTGTTGATATAATCCTCGATTTCCTCCGGATAAATGTTCTCCCCGGCCTTTGTGACGATTACGTTCTTGGCGCGTCCTGTCAGGAACAGCCAACCATCCTTATCAAAATATCCGACGTCCCCGGTTCTCAGCCAGCCGTCCTCAAGCACTGCCGAAGTCTCCTCGGGAAGGTTGTAGTAACCAAGCATGACATTTGGCCCCTTGTAGATGATCTCTCCGACACCTTTGGCGTCCGGGTTGATGATACGCACGATACCTGTCTCAACCGGAACTCCAACCGAGCCTGACTTATCGTACCTGGTCTTAGCAGAGCTCTGCGGAGTGCCTGTGATCAGCGGCGTGCACTCCGTCATACCGTAGCCCTGAAGCACGATGATACCGAAATCTTCAAAATCCCTGCAAATATCAGGTGCCAGCGCTGCAGCTCCCGTGATAACTATGCGCAGCTTGCCGCCGAGCTCGTTGATAATCTGCTTGAACACCGTCCTGCTGACGTTGATACCGAACCTGCGTGCATTGCGGCTAGCCTTAACGGCTCTCCTGAACGTCTTCTCCTTACCGGACTTTTTGATAGTCTTCATGATGCGACCGTGAATCATCTCTAGCACCCTTGGCACTACGATGATTACGGTATTCTGCGCCTCGTGCATGTTCTTAACTATATATTTCATGCCCTCGCAGAACGCTGTGCTGGCTCCGCGATAGAGTACCAGCAGCATTCCCAGTGTACATTCGTACGTATGATGGATAGGCAGGATCGACAGCGTCTTGTCCCACGGATGGATGTTGGCGATACGGCACACGTCCATGATGTTGACCGTGATATTTCGGTGGCTGAGCACCACACCTTTAGGGGTGCCGGTCGTTCCCGATGTAAACAGGATTACCGCCATGTCGTCAGGATTAAGCTCTGCATCCGTGAATGCAGTGTTACCCTTCTTCAGCTCAGCTTCGCCCTGCATTAACAAATCTCTCCAGCGGTATAACCTTCTACCGATTCTTTCAAATGCACTTGTATCCTTGAGCAGCGATTCCGGCTTCGCGTCGAGAGACGTTCTATCCCCGTAGAACTCGGTGACTATCAGGTTCTCGATTGTGATGATATTTGACAGCTTGAAAGCGCATTCTGCCGAGCACACAACCGTATGGCAGTTTGCAGCATCCAGCAGATTCTTGATCTCATCTCCGCTGAGCTCCTTATCGATCGGTACGACAACCATTCCCGAATTCATGGTTGCCAGATATGAAGCAATCCACTCATAGCTGCCCTCGCCGATAACCGCAACGCGGCGTTCGTCATCGACTAACTGCAGCAGCATAGTTCCAAGTGCTTCAACGTCGTGATCCAGCAGCTCATACGAGATGGGCAGATATTCTCCACCTCTCTCGGCTTTGACCCAAAAGGCCGCTCTCTCACTGTATCGCTCTACGCTACCATTCAGCAGATCCTTGAGCGTAGTCATCTCTCTGATATCCTTGTACCAATAACGACCGCATTCCGAGCCCCTTCGTTCAATGAAGTCATTTGCACCAAACGGCTTTGACACGGATTCTGCTGCAGCTCCGGCTTCAATCACACTATTGTTCTCATTCATGGCAAGCTCCCCCTGCTCGTTTTCCCTATTTTCAGAGTTTCGTCCTATATGATATCACAAATTTTATATTAAAATAAGGCGCACGTTCTGTGTACGAAACTTTCGCATCGCTTTGTGTGCGGAATTTTCACACAGACTTTAGATTCAATTTAGACGTGTTTGGTACAATCAGCTCTGTAAGTTATTCTGAACGTAAGGAGACTGTATGAATTATACTAAGATTAGAACGACTGCACACATCGTGTCACTCATATGCTTACTACTCATTTTCGTAGTATCTACGAGCAAGTATGTTGCAGCTGCTACTCAATCTGATTCTACTCGTACCGGCATCCCCGCTAAGATAACTGCTCAGCACAAGCAGGAATCCGACATTCCAGATTGCACTGAGATCGAAGTTGCTGTCGATGCTGCTTCCGTATCTCTTCCTAACATAGCAGATGCAGCAGCAGATAGGGTCGCTGATCATGCGACCGCCAGCACGTATTCAGCTCCTTTGGTCGCAACCGGAAACAGCAAGATCAAGGAATCCGAAGAACAGAAGAAGGAAGAATCCAGGAAAAAGGCTGCAGAAGAGGCTAAAGCAGGTGGGTCAAGCCGTGACGGCTCTGTTACTTACACTTACAACGGCAGCATTCTCAGCAAGTCCAGAGGCCCCAACAATGGACCTTCGGGCAAGGAGACTTACTACAACCTCAACATGTCGAGAGTGGTTGCTGCTATGAGCAGATACGGGTATTCGTCCTCAGACTACTGGGTCAGAGCAGATGGAGCTAAGATGCTCGGCAAATATGTAATGGTTGCTGCTAACTATAATAAACACCCTAAGGGTTCTCTGGTTGCTACATCACTTGGGACCGGAATCGTCTGTGATACAGGAGGTTTTGCAGCGAGTCATCCAACTCAGATAGACATCGCGACAAATTGGTAAGCTTTTAGGGCTTTAATGTTGGCATTTTCACAAGCAAAGGCTCCCATGATCCTCGCGCCGAATGGATGTCAAACGATAAACCTCTATACTATAGATTTATATAGCTAATGCGGGTTTTTGTTAAAATAAGAAGCTGTACGTGCTTACCACCGGCTTGTGTGCCGCTTACAGCAGCAGGAGTTTTTGTTAAAATAAGAGACTGTACATGTTTTGTGCAAACTACAGGCGCTGATATAGGATTTGTTAAAAATTACGGATGGGCAAGAGCCGATTTTTCGGTTTCTGCCCACTCTTCATTAATACAGAAATTTAGTCAGATTCATAAGGTCTGCCTAAAACAAGCTTATTTATATTATAGGTTTTTCCTGCCGGGCGTTCTTCAAAACAGATTCCCGGCGGGGAAGGCTGTTTTTTCGGTAGGTGAATAGCGCAATCATTCTTCATTGTTGTGCTCGGAATATTGTAAATTTTCATTCACACTGCCCCTTTTCAGATTCTTTTATGATAAAATCCAACCTATGAAAATTTTAGTAATTGTGATGTTTATACTCATGTACGTTGTGATGATCTTCTTCCAGAAATTCCGCGTGCATGCCGCGTTGATTTCAGCAGCGGTTTTTTTAATAGCCGGTGTAATGTCACTGAGCACTGCGATTCAATCTGTGAACTGGAATATCCTGCTGATGATATCCGGCACGATGATTCTCGTGCATTATTTCATCGATTCAAAGATGCCGAACAAGCTTGCCGACATACTTCTGGACAGGTCAAAAAACATGATGATGGTCATCATCTTCATGTCCCTTTTCTCCGGATTTATTTCCGCATTTGTTGACAATGTTGCAACGGTTCTAATGGTTGCGCCTGTAGGACTCGCCATCTGCCGCAAGCTCGATGTATCTCCGGTTCCGATGACTCTATCGATCGCAGTTTCTTCAAATCTGCAGGGAGCGGCAACACTCGTTGGAGATACGACTTCAATGATGCTCGCTTCTTATGCAAAGATGGATTTCTCATCCTTCTTCATATTCCACGGAAAACCGGGAATGTTCTTTGCCGTTGAATTGGGAGCTCTTGCGACAGTACCTGTTATGATGGTGTTATTTAGAAAAAGCAAACAACCTGTTGAGGCTAAAGAATTTACTGAGGTCAAGAATATAGTTCCAACCTACATGTTGATCGGATTGATAGCGACACTGATATTCGTGTCATTCTTTCCTAACAAGCCGGATATGACGAACGGCGCCATCTGCATGACGTTTGCAGTCGTTTCCATCGTTATCGACTATGCGAGAACAAGAGATGGAGACCGTACAATCGCAGCTTTGAACGGCGCGGATATAGAGACACTGCTCCTGTTGTTCGGACTGTTTATCATAATTGCCGGGCTTACCGAAGCAGGTGTGATAAGAGACATTTCAAATCTTATCGTGCGCACAGGTGGGAACAATATGTTTCTCCTATACACTATTATCGTCTGGGGTTCAATACTCATCTCGGCATTTGTCGACAATATCCCATACGTTGCAACCATGCTCCCTGTCTTACAGGGTGTAACCGCTTCGTTGGGTATCGACCCGACAATGCTGTATTTCGGGTTGCTCTGCGGAGCAACGCTGGGCGGCAACCTCACTCCGGTCGGAGCATCTGCAAATATCACTGCGGTGGGGATTCTCCGCAAGAACGGCGAGATAGTAACCTTTGCCGACTTCATGAAGATCGGTGTTCCGTTTACGCTGACGGCTGCTACAGTCGGATATGTATTTATCTGGTTCGTATACAGCTAGGCAGACACTTCCGCTACTCTACTTAGGATGAGACTTACACCCGTTGGAACTGTGCCATGCCTAGCACACTTGCATAACTTCCATGTGGCATTCTTTGTGCTTCACTTATTTTTTCAAAATAAATAGATATTCGTGTTCAATAAGAAGAAAGTTTCTTTGCTTTCCTGCCATTTTCCACTTATTCGTCATTTTACAATTATGTTGTTGCTTAATTACGATGTCTTTCAGCTGAAATCCTTCATCTTGAAATACCTGCATAGTTTGAAAGCTTATAGGAACAATTAACCCCTTTTTTCTAACATCTGCAATTAGAATTGCACATATTTTCCCGCCCTTCAAAACTCTATACATTTCCTTTGCAACCAATCTCATTGCCTCAATAAAATCAGTTGGAGGCAAGTGAGATATATCATCAGAAATATTCTCACTATATCTGATGATATCTGCGTAAGGTGGATGAAGACACGCTAAATCAATTGAGTCATTTGGAATAAAACGAAGATTTTTTGAGTCACCCTCTTTCAAATATATTTTCCCATCTGCTCCTTCGTGCACAAATTCCGTTCTATCTTTAGCAATTTTTAAAGCATTTGGATTTATGTCTACACCAATTGCATCTCTGCATAAAAGTTTAGCCTCAATAAGTGTAGTTCCGCTTCCCACAAACGGATCAAGAATCCGCTCTCCACCGCTACTATACCTAAGAATAAGATTTCTTGGTACATAAGGTGACCAATTACCCCTATAATCGCCCTTGTGTGTTGCCCATTCTCCTCTATCCGGGAAACTCCACACGGAATTTTCTTGTAGAGCAAAATTATCCGGTTCCCATTTCTTCACCATAATACAACCCATTATTTATAAGTTTGTAAGATTAAAAATCCATTTAAGCCATCCTAATACAGAACTTGCTCTACGGATAACAAGGTTGTTACTGCATACATTAAGCTCCTTCATTGTGTTCTGAATATCCTTTTGATCCGGTAGCTCACCGTTATCAATAACTTCATCAAAATATCTTGCAAATATCGCATGTTCTAGCATTAGACTTACAAGTTTTAGCTGCCTTTCCTTATAGTTCATTTTAAAAACTGTTTTCCCTATTTCGGTTAAATGAACTATCGGATGTCCGTCCTCAGTTTGCTTTTCAAACAACCCTAGGTATCTTCCTGCATTGAAATAATAGTCTGATTGCCTTGGCTCAAAATCCATCAGCTCTGTTATTTGAGACATGCTTAATGGATTATCATACATATTCTCAAGCAATGATATTATCCTATCCATTGAATTAGCTTGGATAAATGGAATATCTGTATTTTTCTGATTATCATCTGTAGTAACTACAGTTGCCCTTCTAACCTCACATAAATCCTCAAGGTTTATAGTAGTATCCTGTAGGGAATAATTTTTAACTCTTACAAGTTCTATAGACGAATAATCTTCTAAATCCTTAAATCTATACTCAAACAATCTATATATCATGTTCGAATACACAGAAAAAATCAGTCGTATCGGTTTATTAACCTTGGTTTGCCATAGTCTATAGGGATAATATAATTGTCGTACATGGAAATCCTCGTGTACAACATTCTTGGCTTCCATGACGATTACTGAATCCTTATTTTCAAATCCACCATCAATTTCACATTGCGCATTATCAACATGAATAGTTCTATATATGTTTCTAACAGTGTTTACCTTAAAGTCAAATACTCCCGTACCCATACGACCACTGAATGTTTCTACTGTATCTTCCGATTCTAAAAAATCATCCAAAATTCCAGATAAAACCAATACATTTATGGCATTAGATTCTGAATTAATCTTGGTTATATCAATAGATTCATACTCAGGAATTTCAACATGATCCATCTTGGTTACATGCTCATCTAATTCCGGTATTTCTTGATACAATAAAAAATCACCAATAACATATGAGCTTCTACTATCTGCCAAAATGTTTAAGTGTTTATCTCTTAATACATTTGGCAATGCATCTGTACAATCCCACTTTGCCATTAATCTGGGCTCTTTAAACTCCTTTATCTGGCTTGCCTTTATGTGGAAAAGTCCATTTTTCTCGACTTCCTCGACAATATTATATTTCTCAATTAAAGACTTCCACGCATCTTGCGCTGAAATACTATTTTTCTGGGACATAACTAATCAAAACCTCATTTATTTCACCACGTTTTTTTGCGTTACTGTTGATACTACGCTTAGCTTGTACAGTTCGAATGCTATAATCATAATACAAATCCCTTATTTCCGGACAATCCGAATTTGACAGCAAGAATGATATTCCTTTACTACGCAACTTATCACATTCTTGTTTCAATTCAACCTGCTTATCATATCCAAAGCCATTCTCAGTATAACCGGTAAATGATGAGGATGATGATATTGGCATATATGGCGGATCCAAATATACAAATGCTCCCTTACGTGCTCTTCGCATAGCAACCTTATAGTCACCATTAAGAATCTCAATACCAGACTTATTTAGGAATTTTGACATGGCCTTAATTGTCGTAGCATTTACGATATTGGGATTTTTATACTTTCCATATGGAGAATTAAACTGCCCAGCAGAATTAACTCGATATAAACCATTGTAGCAAGTCTTATTCAGGTATAGAATTCGCGCTGCCTTTTCAATATTATCTAGGTTTCCAAACTCTTTCGTGCGGTCTAACCCGCGCACTTCATAAAAATACTCCTCAGAATTATTCTTATCATGTTCTTGCAAAGCCTTAATTAATTCATCCGGATTATATCTAACCATCTCATATACATTAATCAACTCTGTATTATAGTCATTTATAATAGCCTTATTGGGCTGTAACTCGAAAAAAACTGCGCCACCGCCGACAAATGGCTCAATATATGTTGAGCAGTTATGGTTAATATTCGGCATTATTTCATCTAAAAGTTGCCTCTTGCCACCAACCCACTTCAAAATAGGGCTAATTAAAATGTTTTTAGCCATTTCCCTGCTCCTTCCGCAACAAACTTCTTAATGTTGATTATACAAAGAAACATATGTTCCGTAAAGAGCATTTTAAGTATTGCTCTTGTCAATAATGGTTGTCAGATTCTCCGGTTGTTCCATCAACTGATGAAATATCTTCAGATCAGAACTTTGAATTCCTCAACGGACATTGCTTCTATCTTGTAAGCTCATACAGCTGACTTCATTCTTGCTCACATGTTTTCATATCGAACCTCGTCGCGACATCGGACACCACTGCTATTAATGCTTTGAGTGATGCCGTTTTTACATATTGCCGTGTTGTGGTACAGATAGCTCGTGTACTGTGTGCCACAGTACAAATCTTCCGCATAGCAGTCATTAAGAGCAGGCTTTATTTAACTTGCTATTTACCAAGCTTCCTGAGCACCTCTATCAGACTCAAATCCGAATCGTAAACAGGCTTTCCGGCTGTATTGAGCTCACCGATCGACACATTCTTATTCTTTCCGTGAAAGTCGCTGCCTCCGCTGACGAGCAAGCCTCTCTCTCGAGCTATCTCGATCAGCATGGATATCTCCGCCTCGTCATATCTGGAATAGTAGCATTCGAGACCCTGAATTCCGAGGGTCTGCAGGATATCCAGCCTGCTCTCGAGTTCGGCTCTGCCCATGTGCTTCTCGTTCTCACCACCCAGCGGATGTGCCCAGACGGCAATCCCCCCGGACCTTCGGATAGCCTGTATCGCCTGCGCTGCGGGGATCCTGTTGTCAACTCCAAATTCCAGATACCTGTTTATAACCTCAGTTCTGGTTCCCGGGGTGCCTCGCCGCATCAGAATGTTGGCGATATGCGGCTTGCCGGCAGCCGGAATCGCTTCCAGCTCACCTATCTCATTGGCAGTCAACTCTATACCATCCACCTCCTTGAGGTGCTCTATCCTGACAGCCAGCTTAGCCTCACGCTTGGCTTCGGCTTCCGTGAGAGCCTCTGCGAAGGCCGGATGAGTCTCATCGTACGAGTATCCGAGGATGTGGCAATTGATAGTGCCGGATTTGCAAGAGAATTCTATCCCTCTGTAAAATTCCATCCCCTTCGGAATCATGTCTGCCACTCGAGTCGCCCCGGCTACCGTGTCGTGATCGGTAAGCGAGAACACTCTCACCCCCGACACCTGCACTCTGCGCACGACCTCCTCCGGACTGTAAGATCCGTCGGATGCGTTGGTGTGCAGATGCATATCGACCAACAGTTGATCCTCCTTCAATGCCTACACCAACCTTTCAATTCAAACTTTGCTTAAACTGCAGGACAGCTACTTCTCCGGTTCAAACTTCATGCCTTTAGTCTTAGCCACTTCCTTGCCCTCGGCGCTAAATACAGCTTCGACACCTTTCTGCTTCTTGATGAAGGCCTTGCCGCCGTCGACACCCTTCATAAGACAGATTGTGCTCATAGCATCGACATCCATCGAACGACCTTTCTTTGCTACCAGGCTGACTGCTTCAAGTTTAGTCTCTGCCGGATAGCCAGTCCTGCTGCTCAGCACGTGATGATAGATCTTGCCGCCCTGCTTGAACTGCCTCTCGTAGATTCCCGAGGTTACGACCGTCTGATCTTCGGCCTTTGTTGTACCGATTATCTCTGTCCTGTCTGTAAAAGGCTTCTCGATGCCTATAACGAAATCGCTGCCGTCCGGCTTACCTCCAATAGTCACAATATTGCCGCCGAGGTTGATCACCGCCGAGGTTACACCCTCCTGCTCCAGCACCTTGGTTATCTCGTCTGCAACATAACCCTTGGCGATTCCTCCCAGATCAAGCTTGGCCTGCGGGTCAGCCAATCTGATCTTGTTGCCGTCAAACTGCACGTTCTTGTAGTTGACATGCTTCAGTGCCTCGGAAATTTTGGAAGAATCGGGAACCTGCGGATTTTCCGCCTGAAAATTCCACAGACCCGATACGGAGCCGATGGTGATATCGAAGTCGCCGTCGGACAGCTCGCCGTATTTGACACCTGCCTTTACGACCTTCAGGGTATCCTTCCCTACAGTAACCCAGTTTCCGCCGGCACTGTTGATCCGGCTGACCTCACTGGAATCGATGGTGTTGCTGAGCGTGTTCTCAAGCTCGCGGCAGCGGTTGTAAGCCTTGTCAATAGCCTTGTTGGCGCGATCCGCATCCAGTCCGCCCTTCATATCGTATACAGATAGCTTGCAGACAGTATCCAGATAGAAGCCCTCCTTTGAAATCGGCTCAACATCCTTGGTGTTATGGCATGCGGTCTGTGTTATAATTACCGTTGCGATTATTATGAATAATAATGAAAGTTTTATGGTTTGTCTTTTAATTCTTATCAATGTAGTACCTCATATCGTGGGGTGACGGGGAATAACATATAATGATCAAAGGATTTGTAAGAAAAGCTGATATTGTCCTCTTCATCATCCTCATATCGTGTGGTATCGCCTCATCAGTATGGCTCAGCATGACAAGCCATTCGGGTGACAAGGTGAATGTGACAGTAGACGGCAGAGAGTACGGTGTGTACAAGCTGTCCGAGGATAGAACAATCGCTATCAAGCGAGGCAATAAGCTCAACATAGTCAAAATAAAACACGGTTCCGTGACGATGGCCGAAGCGTCGTGCAACAATCAGGTATGCGTCAAGCATAAATCGATCAGCAAAACCGGCGAGAGCATCATCTGCCTGCCTAACAAGGTGGTCGTTGCAATCAGCGGAAAGGGGGCGAACAGGTATGACTCGGTCTCGAGCTAAACGCTCAAAGGGTTCACAGCTCGGCACACCGCGCGGCCGCAGCAAAAGTGTCGCAACCGTTGCGCTGCTTGCATCTCTAGCGCTAATTCTATCGTATGTCGAAGCTATTATACCATATACACCGGGGATTCCGGGCATCAAATTAGGGATAGCTAACTTGGTTGCAGTGGTTGCGCTCTACAAGCTGTCTGCCAAGCATGCGCTTCTGTTAAATTCCATTCGTGTTGTAGTTGCAGGTCTGCTCTTCACGGGAGTTTTTGGCATGCTGTACTCACTCGCAGGTGCGACAATCAGCCTTATCGGAATGATCCTGCTCAAGAAAACCGACATCTTCAGCGTCACCGGTGTCAGCATGGCCGGAGGCTTCCTGCACAACATGGGGCAGCTGATGATAGCAGCTATCCTGATTCACGATATAAGGATCTTCTACTATCTGCCGGTGCTGATGATATCGGGGACCGTCGCGGGAATTGCTATAGGTATTGCGTCGGAGATGGTGATAAGACGTGTGAAGCTTATATAATAGCATTCGCTATTGTATTTCCGTGGTTATGTCCTATACTCTGTTGTCCTAATACCTTATATATAATCATGCCGCCAGTCGGCTTGCTGCCCGTATTCCACAGACCGCGCAGGTCGAGCCACTTGTACTCGCTGTAAGTGACAGCTTTTACCTTAAGTCCCTCAAGTGTCTCCTCGTATCCGTTGACGAGATACCAGTGCCACACATACTCCTCATATCGCTTGTCCTTATGCCTGAGAGTCAGGAACGGTATGGGAAGTCCCGCGTCTATCTGCCGCTTGACCTTTTCCGCAGCCACCTTGTAGGAGTTATCGCCTCCAAAAGCATCCACCGCTATCCGCTCTTCCCCGGCATCACGCAGGTATCTGCTGTAACCGTCTACATATATGGATAGCTTGTTGATGCCCGTCAGTCTTGGGCTTAGATATGGCTCCATGATGTGAGCAAAATCCACGTACTCCTTCCTGTTTATCTCCTTGCAATCGAAGGGATATAGCTCGGTCATGCCAAATTCACGCGCAAAATAAATGCTGCTCTCGCACGCTGTCTCCGCACCGCAGCCACCGAGCCGCATCCAGTAGGTTCGGAACCAATCCTGGTTGCCGCCATATGAATTCCCTATGTAATGATGATTTAATTCACTCTTCATACCCTATAATCCCCATCCGCAATTATCTGTCAGCAATCTATAAAAGTAAAAGCAGGGCAATCATGCCCTGCGTCGTATCGAAGTCCTAAATTCCAATCGGAATATGTCCTATGCCTCTAATGCTGCATTGAGCGCATTCACCAGCTGATCGGCGTCGATTCCGTGAACTGCAGCTGCCTGGCCTATTGACTCGCCCTGAGAAGCCGGGCATCCGATGCACATCATTCCGTGCTGGAAGAATGTCTGAATCAGATCAGGGTTCTCGTTGATAACGTCTCCGATAATCATATCCTTGTTGATAGTAGCCATATATATTTCATCCCCTTTCCGAATGTCATTTCTAAATGTCTACTGCAACATTAACATTTTTGGCTTTATAAAATCAATAGCTCTTACGTACATTTTTAAATTCCTACTAATTCACTGTGAATTCACTTTACATATTGAAATTTAGTGCTATAATGAATTGTCAATTTTGTAAAATCTAATCGCACAATGCAATAAAAAGGATGCACAAGGGAGATGCTAATGTTAGAATTCAGACCTGTCAAACTGGAAGATCAAGACTTTGTCAAGACCGTCATTTGCTCAAGCGGATGTCACGGCGCTGACTACAGCTTTGCAAATCTATACATTTGGAGGCGCGCATATGAGCCTGAAATTGCGTTCGTGGGAGAGCGTATGGTCATAAGAATGCCGAAGTACGGATATATATTTGCATATCCTAAAGGCAGCGGTGACGTGAAGCCGATAATCGAAGAGCTGCGCACCGACGCACACTCTCGCGGACAGAGGCTGGTGATGCGCGGACTCACACCTAAGACAATGGAGGAATTTGAACCAATCTACGGGGATCAGTTCAACATAGAAGAGAACCGCGAAGATGCCGATTATATCTACACAGTCGAGAAGCTCCGCGATCTGCGTGGCCGCAAGCTTTCGTCCAAGCGCAATCATATCAGACATTTCGAGAGAAACGGCGAATGGGAGTTCAAGCTTATCGAAGGAGGCAAGGATATACAAATTGCCAAGGCTTTTGTGACAGAGTTCTACAAGGAGAAAGGCGACTCGGATCTGGTCAGGGAGGCCGACGCTATAGATCAGATGTTCGAGCACTACGAGGCACTCGGATTTTTTGGGGGACTACTATACCAGAAGGGCGAGCCCGTCGCTTTTACAGCAGCAACGCAGCTCGATCCTCTCACGATGGACGTCCATTTTGAGAAGGCTCTCCCCGGAGTCGAGGGCGGCTATACTATGGTCAACCGTGAATTTGCCAGGGCAATCTCCGAGAGGTTCCCTGACGTGGAATACATCAACCGCGAGGAGGACATGGGCATTGAAGGTCTCCGCAAGGCCAAGGAGAGCTATCATCCTGACATATTGCTCATGAAGTATACAGCTTATGAAAAATAAATATATCATCAGACCCAGAGAAGCCCACGACGACAGCGAGTTCATCGATCTGCGCAGAAAAGTATTTGGGGACGACAAGGAATTTATAGACTTTTTTGACAGCTGCTTCCAAGATGACTATCTGGATCTTGTAATCATCGAATCACTTGATGACAAGGAAGTCCTGCAGGCAGCGCTCACCCAGTTCAATATGGGACAGCTCGTAGTTCCCGCCTGGAAGCAGTCTTCCCTAGACGGCAAACAGATCGAGATCAGCTATGCCATCTGCACTGATAAAATCGCACGCGGTAAGGGCTACGGCTCTCATATTACAGTATATGCCAGAGAATTGGCCGAGAGCAGCCGCAAGCTGTCGATGCTCTCACCTGCTGAGCCGAGTCTGATAGATTTTTATGCTCCGCTCGGCTACAGAGAATTCATGTACGCAGAGCAAGGCGTCGTAGCCGCAGATCTTGCCGCTGCGCAATGCGAAATTAGGGATATACTGGCTGCAAGCAGTGCGGTTGCGGGCTGCGCTGAGTCCGATACCCTGACTGCGAGCTGTGCTGAAGCTGATACCCCGACTGCGAGCTGTGCTGAAGCTGATACCCTGACTGCGAGCTGTGCGGCTGCGGGCTGCGCTGAGTCCGATACCCTGACTGCGAGCTGTGCGGCTGCGAGCTGCGCTGAGTCCGATCCCCTGACTGTGAGCTGTGCGGCTGCGGGCTGCGCTGAGTCCGATACCCTGACTGTGAGCTGTGCTGAGGCGAATAGTGATGATACAGATGGTAATATTCTCCCGGTTTCTGACGACTGGATAATAAAATTCGAGAATATTACCCCCGAAAAATACAACTGCTACCGGGAAGCGATTCTAGCGGAGCGCGCCCACATCAAATTGTCAGAGGGCGCGCTTCGATTCGTGGCCGGCTCTGCCGCCGGTGCGGGCTATGCCGGCCTACTGCTTGTCAGCGCTGTCAGATGCGCAGGATCAGCAGATGGGGCGCAGCGGACTGCGCGGAATGAGGTCGGATTTGCTGTGAACCGAGCTGCGCGGGATGAAGCTGCTACGAGTGTGAACCGAGCTTCATCGGCTGATGTCGGACTCGATACAGGGGATGCGCTGCCCCTTGCGATCGCAGCATGTGAGACCGGCGAGGTGCCGGGCTCTCTCTCTGCGTCCGAGATCCTTACCTTTAGTGAAGTCGGAGGCGACAAGGAGCTTGGCACTGCAATTGCGAAGGCGCTCGCTGCCAGATCCGGCAAGCATAGCTGTGAATACATGATGCCCGGCATAGCCGGCAGCAAATCGACTGCTGCGTTGGGTCTGCTTGCTGCCGACGACGATGATCTGACGGAGATATACGGGGGAGAACAAGGTGAGTATCTGCCTTATATGGGATTTACATTCGGCTAGGAGCTTAATAGGCTATCTAAATTCGATTACTCCCACTCTTCTTTTTCTACTGTCCATTATATCCCAAAGCGTCATTTCCGCTTGACCACCGAAAAAGTTATAGCACCAATATAACCGCAAAAGAGGGAATCCGATTAACGAATTCTCTCTTTTGCTAAAGGATAATCAATCTAAAATTAATCATCTTCATTAGACACTAATGTCTTTTTCTCCTGATAGTAACAGTACCTCCAAGACCTCCAAGAGATGCAAGTAGAAGAATTGCGAATGGTATGATGTTATTATCATCACCAGTTTTAGGCTTACGTATGCCTGGAACTGTTTTCTTAGGTGTTGGATTCTTAACAACGTTAGTGTCTGAATCGTTGAATCCGTCTCTAACAGTTGCTTTGTTAATTACCATCACTTCATAAGCATCTTTGTTAACTTGTACGGTAAATGTTACCTTATAGGTTTTTCCAGCCGCTACCTTTTTCGTCCATGTTACCTTTCCATCAGCAAATACACCATCATTATCCGCAGATACGAATGTTGTGTATGTCGGTATATTATCTGTAATGGTTACATCACGTTCCGATCCGGTTGTATTCTTATAAGTAATTGCATATGTTAATTTTTGCCCTGGTTCAACTTTCTTACCATCAATATTGGTTGTTGTACCATACTTGAATACTTCCTTCTTTGGTTTAGTTGGTGTTGGATTATGAGTTTCATTTGTTTTGTACTCATTAGTTCCATCGTTAACCTTAGCTACGTTATCGATAGGTGCTCCGTTAACATCCTTATCCACCTTTACAGTGAATTTAACTTTTACACTCTGATCCTTTGCTACGGCAACATTCCACTTAACTGTTCCGCCGGATTCTGTTCCGCCATTGTCTGCTGATACAAACTTGGTATGTGCAGGAATCTTATCTGTAATTGTAGCGTTTACATCCTTGCCGGTTGTGTTCT
>ERZ772940.63-NODE-63-length-65870-cov-14.3153_pt1 | contig 65870 bp, 79 predicted proteins | sample MGYA00511682_ERZ772940 | MGnify/ENA primary metagenome ERZ772940 (study PRJEB29015, sample SAMEA2737922) | human oral metagenome | biome: human oral; feature: human-associated habitat; material: dental | place: China | collected 2031 ... | reverse complement strand
CCAATAGTATGGGTTATGATGGCAGGCAGGGAGTTACTAGTGAGTATGCTTTAATTTCGACGGAAAGACTTTTCTTAGTTCCCACAGGTGCTGATCCGGTCAAGCTAATTGGGGCTGTTCATTCCGCTGCAACAGCAGCCATAGTTTTACAGGATGTTATGCAGTTGCTACCAGATCAAACTTTATTGATTGAAGGAGCAGCAGGTCATGTGGGTAGCAAGTTACTTTGGCTTGCTCATAAGGCGGGAGCAAAGGTTGTGACAACCTCTAACCAGCGAGACTTTTCAAGATTGCGGGAAATTGGGAGCTCTGTCTGTTTTGATTATCATGATGATAGGCTTTTTCAAAAACTGGCAGAGCAATTTCCAACTGGTTTTGATCAGATTATTGATACCTCTGGAGAAATAGCCTTGCAGACTAATAGTGATTTGTTAGCTTTAAAGGGTGTCCTAACACTTATAACAACTCCTCGGGGAGAGATCTTTAGTGCTCGACAGTTATATATGAACTGTCAACAAATTAAAGGTTTTGTGATTAGTCATGCTAGTTTAAGTCAATTGCAACTAGCAGGAAAATTGTTAAATGAAGCCTTTAAAGAAGGTCAACTTTTAGAAGATGATATTGCCATTAGGAGCTTTGACGAGGCGGCTGAAGTTCACCGATTGTTGGATGAGAACAAAGAAAGGCGGAAAATTATATTAGTGCCATGATAGGGGAACACGCTCACGGTGATGTAGAAAAAATGTAGATTTTAGATGTAGGGGCATCAGATTTTCTTTTTGACATCACTCAATGGCCTTGTAGTTAAAGGAAGGAGAAAATTTATGAAAATCAATACCGATCAACTTTGGTCAGAAGCTGATAAAAAGGCTGTTACTTATACAACCTATTTGGTGGAAGAGACATCAGATATTAAGAATTATAATCCACGCCCTGCTGTGATTATTTGTGGTGGCGGAGGCTTTTTCAAGGTAACTGACCGAGAAAAAGAGCCAGTCGCCCTTTATTTCCTTAACAAGGGCTTCCAAGCTATTACGCTAGATTATAGAGTGGGCCAGGAAAGTGGCTATCCAGCTCCCTTGTATGACTTGGCTAAAATGCTTCTGGTCACAAGAGAAAAAGCAGAGCAATGGAATGTTGATCCAGATAAAATCATTTTTATTGGTTTTTCGGCTGGTGCTACCCACTGTGCTTCCCTGGCCAATCGTTGGAATGAGCCTTCTCTGCAAGCTTATTTTGCCTACCCAGAGGAAAAAATAAGACCAAGCTTAGTTGTCCTATCTTATCCTTTATTGGATTTCTCTTATCAATATGATAGCGTTATGGCTGATCCGAATAATCAGCAACCCACCAACTTATCTCCTATGCCCAAACTAGATTTTTTAACTGGCGCTTTGAAGACCGTTGTGGGTAAAGAATTAACCAAGGAAAATTTGAAAAAACACAGTCCAATTGAACATATTTCCAGAGATACCGTCCCTACCTTTATTTGGGGGATGCAAAATGATGACTGCATCTATAACAATGCTCTTTTAGACTATGCGAAGAAACTAAAAGACAATGGTGTCTTCTATGAATTACATATGTTTGCAGTGGGAGAACATGGTCTATCTGTCATTAATCGCAATACACAGGCAGAATTCTCAGATTATGAAACATTAGGAATTTGGAAAAGATTGTGTATGAACTTTATTAATCAGGTTTTAGGTTTAAATTAGAAAATTACAAAAAACGAGATTTTGATGTATGGTCAAAACCTCGTTTTCTAATGTCCAAAAAGAATAAAGCGGATAAGCTAGGGCAAGCTGATATGTAGGGAATAAAAAGTGTAGAAGTCCCATTTGGTCTAAAGTGGGGAGTAGCCACGCTGGTAGGCCCCGCAGCAAAGACTGTTTGTTACTGTCGCATCACCCGAATCAGCTGCAAGGTCTAAACAAAAATCTTCCTGCCCAAGGTGCTTATGGCTTCCACAAAAGGTAGTCGTCAAAAATAAGCCAAGATGTTCAGTCTAAGCCAATTCACTTTAATAAGGGAGACAAGGCATGCTATGACAGGATTCTGGAAGTAGACGATTATCAATAGATTAGTTATGTCTCCTACAGCAGTATCCGCTGGTGTGTTGATTTGGCTTATGAAAAATAATCAAATTCTCTTTACAATGCAGTTGTCAAAAGTTGTATTTGTGAAGAGATTTTTTTGTTTTTTAAAACTTAGCAAGGTATTTTTCCGGTGTCTTAACTGTTCTTTGCTTGTTCATAAGAGGATGTCCCAGGGCCGCTTAGAACGCTTTCTTTGCAAAAGTTATTATTTTTTGATTTTTGTTTATCCATTAATCAGTCTTAATATATTCTTTCCTAAAACCATATTTTTAACTTCCAAAGATGGGGCTAAAAATTCGACTAATTCTTTGCTAATGAAAGGTTCTCCATAGGGGGCATCTGATCCAAAAAGACATTTATCTGGAATTTCCGCCAGAGCCATTTTGACAGCTAATGTAGAAAAAGCTGCTGATAAATCAACATAAGCATTGGCTGTCTCTTTGACGAAATCTATGACAGTCATCCACTGGTAACCTCCCATGTGTCCAAAAATAACGGGTGTTTGCGGATATTTCTTGGTTAGATTCATCAGTATTTCAATTCCTTCAGATGTGACAGGGTTGAAGGTATGCACCCATACTGGCAATTTTGGAAACTGTTCCAATGCTTTAAAAATAACTTCTAATTGGTAAATCTGTTCATCGGACCCTGGAGTAAATTCACCAATACCTTTAAAATCGTTTCCTATAATCTGCTCCTTAATCCATTTAATGGTTTCGTCTAATGACAATCCTAAAGGAAGGGAGCCAAAACCATAGAATTTATCTGGATATTGCTGGATAGCTTGAGCAACCTCTTGGTTATTTTGTCTCATTCTGTCTAATGGGGCGATTGTTTGACTATGGCCTGATAGCAACTCAAAAAGAGTATTCATTTCTTTTTTGAATTCAGAATAATTTTTGGCTTTTTCGGGGTGTGGTGTTGTACAAAATAAGATAGCTTTATCAACTTTGGCTTTTTCTAATTTATCCACTTGCATTTCTAATGGGAGCATGACGTGTTGGATGTTATCAATAATCATCATTCGTTTTCCTCTCCAGTTTCTTTTGTTATAATGAAATGGTAGCATGTCCTAAGTTTGAGAACAAGTAGGCACATTTTTGATATCTAGTATCAATTACTATATCTGCCAATGAAGGAAGTGTACAGAATGGCTAAATCCATCATGCTGGGAAATACCTGTCCCATGGAACTTGGTGTGAACATATTAAGCGGCAAGTGGAAATTGAAAATACTCTGGAATATTTATAAAAAGAAAACAGTACGCTTTAATGAACTAAGACGTTTGTTAGGAAGCATAACGACTAAAACATTAACAGACCAATTAAAAGAATTGGAGGAAAAGGGAATTATTCAGCGAACCATTTATCCAGAGATTCCGCCAAAAGTAGAATATTCCCTTACTGAAATAGGTCAGACTCTTGAACCGGTCCTTAAAACTTTATGTGACTGGGGAAAGCAATATCAAACCGTGACCAATTTTCATAAAAAATAATCTTTGTGATATGTCTGTTGTAGAATAAAGTCCGATAGGGCTCGAAAAATGTTGTTATTCCGAAAGTAAAGGCCAATTATGACAAACTGAGGAAGGCTCAGGAGCATTACATCAGTAAAAATGAATTAAATTTAGTTCTCTCCTTAGTAGGAAGGTATTCCAATTAAAACTATTATGGAGTATGTGGGTTATGTTGATGAATCAATTACTTTGAGGATGTACAGTCATGTGACTGAAACCATCCATGATGAAGTTAGGGAAAAACTTAACCAAATTAATCTCTAAAAACTAACCATGAAACTAACCACATATTAACCAAAGCATGGGAAAACTTGGGGAGGCATGAGAGAATATGAAAACTAGAAATGGCTCAACCAAGCCTATTTAGGTATCTTTTGGAAAGACGAGGAACTATAAAAAGAGAAATGATGAAAATTTTTGATACACACACCCATCTAAACGTGGAAAATTTTGCCGGACAAGAAGCGCAAGAGATTGCTCTAGCCCGTGAGCTTGGCGTGACAAGGATGAATATTGTCGGCTTCGACCCACCCACCATCAAGCGGAGTTTGGAGCTCTCAGCCCAGTTTCCTGAGCTCTATTCGACTATCGGTTGGCACCCGACTGAAGCTGGTTCTTACAACCAAGAGGTTGAAGACATGATTGTCCAAAATCTGGCTAATCATCGGGTCATTGCCCTGGGGGAAATCGGTCTAGATTACCACTGGATGGAAGACCCCAAAGAGGTGCAGATTGAAGTCTTTAAGCGGCAGATTCAGCTATCCAAGGACCACAACCTGCCCTTTGTTGTCCACACCCGCGATGCCCTTGAGGACACCTATCAGGTCATCAAGGAGGTTGGCGTTGGCCCTCGTGGCGGCATTATGCACTCTTATTCGGGTCCTCTATACATGGCCCAGAAGTTTGTTGACCTGGGCATGACCATCTCCTTTTCGGGAGTGGTCACCTTTAAAAAGGCTCTGGATGTTCAAGAAGCTGCTCAAGGTCTGCCCCTGGATAAGATTTTGGTGGAGACCGATGCTCCCTATCTGGCTCCTGTTCCTAAGCGGGGGCGGGAAAATAAGACTGCCTATACTCGCTATGTTGTTGACAAGATTGCGGAGCTGCGTGGCTTGACCAGCCAGGAAGTGGCTGACGCTACTACCGCAAATGCCATGAGGATTTTTAAGCTTGACTGAAAAAATTAAAATTCAAGAAGTTCTGGTGGTCGAGGGTAAGAGCGATACCGCCAATCTGAGACGCTTTTATGAGGTTGATACCTACGAAACCAAGGGTTCTGCCGTCACGGACGAGGACTTGGAGCGGATCGCCTACCTCAATGACCTGCGGGGGGTTATCGTCTTTACCGACCCTGACTATAATGGTGAGCGTATCCGCAAAATCATTATGCAGGCTGTTCCGACAGCCAAGCATGCCTTCCTCAATCGTGACGAGGCCATTCCCAAATCCAAAACAAAAGGCCGCTCCCTAGGGGTGGAGCATGCCTCTTTTGACGATTTGCAGAAAGCCCTGACAGGAGTTCTGGGGTCTTATGATGACGAAAATAATTTTGACATTTCTAAATTCGACCTGGTGCGACTGGGCCTTCTTATGGGCCAGGATAGTCGTCAACGTCGAGAATATCTCGGTCAAAGCCTACGCATCGGCTATTGCAATGGCAAACAGCTGCTCAAACGCCTAGAACTTTTTGGCGTGACCTTGGCAGAAGTGGAAGAGGCCATGAAAGGATTTAACAGCAAATAATGGACATTTCACCGGTTTATAGAATGAAATTATTGGAAAAAGTAGAAAAAGAAATTTGGAGCCGATTCAAAAGTTATGTAAAAGTTGAACAATATATAAAAATGAATCAAGAAGTTTATGATGGATTTGGACATGCTGATTTTGATATTTCTTATTTTACTGATGGAAATAAGAAGGATAAGATCAATTTAGCTAAAACGTTAGAAAATATTGCTATAGATATACCTGACAAATTAATCAAAATGGCTATTGATTTAGGACTTGAAACTCCGGATTTTATTCCGTCAATCCCAACTTTTAGAAATGAGTTGAAGGCTGACTATAAAAATGCTTCAGTGACTTTTGAAAAGGCTTTTCAAAATATTGAAAAAGATCCTGCAGAATCAGTAGGTTATGCTAATTCAGTTCTTGAGAGTATCATGAAGGAAATTTTGAAGGATAGTAGATTTTCGGATATCAATGCTTCTAACTTAACGAATGGGAAATTAGTGAAAGCTATTTTAAAGAAGTTTGAGCTTGATCCTAGTTTAGAAATGCCTGACGAAATGAAAAGTATCGGAAGTTCCCTTACAACAGTTTCAAAAGCAATCGAAGATCTGCGGAGCGATAAAACTTCATTTCATGGACATGATTCTGATAAATATCTCATTGACGAACCACTGTACGCTTATTTCGCTGTTAATGCCTGTGCAACTGTTGGATTATTCTTGATAAATTTTTATGAAAATAAATTTTTAAAATTTGAAGTGGTTCAAGATGAGAGCTTACCTTTTTAGTTGAGCATATTAAAATATATGGAGAAGAGTAGTGATGAAATTCGATCCAGAAATTGCTAGAGATATATTGTTAGATATTGAAGAGTTACACCAAGTAAATACCCCATTTATGTTTTCTTCATCTGATAAATTCAATAGAGCAAATAAGTACGATTTAACCGTTATTGTTTATCATTGTGACAAGTTAGAAGAGGCTGGATTTTTGAACTGGGATCCTATCTATGGGAATAATCAATTTCAAATGGGCCTTGTAAATGGATTAACGTATCAAGGTCATCAGTTTTTAGATTCTGTCAGGAGACCTAAGGTTTGGAGAGAAACAAAATCACGTGCTGAAAAGGTTGGTATATTTACCCTTGATTTTATATCTCAAACGGCTGCAAATGTCATTGCTGAGATAAGTAAAGGAAGAATATAAAAACACTTGAAAACTATTAAGGCATCACCCAGGAAATTACATCTTAATATGTTAAGGAGGGCCTCATGAAATATATGTATCTCTATCTCTTAGACACCATGGCTGACTGGGAGCATGGTTATCTCCTGCAAGTCCTAAGTTTACAAAACATGACGGCTGCCCATCAGCTGACTGTAAAAACGGTTGGCAAGACCAAGCAGGCGATTAAAACGGCGGGTGGCCTGACTCTTATTCCTGATGTCACCCTCGATGAAGTGGTTATGGAAGATGCAGCTGCTCTAGTACTCATCGGTGCTGATACTTGGTTGGATGAGGAGCAAGAAAATGTCCTGACTTTGGCAGCAGATTTTCTGCAGTCAGGCAAGCTGGTTGCGGCTATTTGCGGGGCTACCTTGGGCTTAGTAGATAAGGGCTTACTCAATAATCGTCCTCACACCAGCAATGCTCCCTTCTTTTTATCCAGTATGAGTGAAAATTATAGTGGACAAGCCTACTATCGAGATGATCTGGCAGTCAGCGATAACAATCTCATCACGGCAAGTTCAGCAGGTCCCCTGCTCTGGGCCAAATACATTATCGAAAAACTGGATTTATATTCGGCAACGACGATTGAAGCTTGGTATCGCTATTTTTCTACAGGAGATCCCCAGTATTACGGCCAACTCCTTGCTTCGCTATCGGAGTAAGGGGAGGAATGTAGGATGGCTGTGGCAAACGATTTTGCTTACCTACCAAAAGTCAGCCTCATGACAGGCCTCTATTTTAGACAGTAATATAAAAAACGCTCCAATGAGCGTTTTAGTTTAGCCTCAAATCAATTATTCCATCACTGAGACGATGGCTTCAGCAGATGAGAAATCCGGTAACTGTTCAAAGAAGTGAACAAATTCAGGTGTTTGGTTGTGGCTATCAATAGCTGCTTGATCCTGCCATTTCTCAACAATCAAGAATTGATTAGAATCATCAAGGGATTGATAGAGTTGGTAGCCGCGGTTGCCAGCTTCTTGCCTAGAGGAAGCAATCAGAGGTGCGAAAGCATGGAGGAAGTCTTGGCGACTTTCTTCTTTAATGAAAAAGGTAGCATTGATGGTTTTCATGGGATTCTCCTATTCTTTAATCTGGCTAGGATTGTATACCTTTCTGGGGTCGCTGTCAAATGAGGGTAATTTTTTGAATAGGGGTATGGTAGAATAGGGGAGAAAAGAGGTTGATGATACTATGGCCAAGAAAATTATCTTACTTCGTGGTGTTACACCGACGGGGAAAAATCGAATTCCGAAAATGTCTGACTTAGTAGAAATCTTAGAGGCTGTCGGTTTCTTATCAGTTAAAACCTATATTCAAAGTGGTAATATTATCTTGAATACAGACTTGTCCGATGAGGCTATCAAAAGATTAGTTCATGATACAATTTTAAAGCAGCTTGGTGCTGACTTGTCTGTGATTATCAAATTACCAGAACAGTTGACGATAGCTGCTCAGGAGGATCCTTTTGATGCGACTTATGATGCGTCACGTATCCACCTTGTTTTTACCAATGATGATTGGTCTAAAGAAACTTTAGCAGATTTGACAGAAACAGATTTTGGTGATGAAGCCTTTGTGGTTGGCAGCGAATGCCTTTATTTATATTTACCACGAGAAGCCAAGAAAAAACGCCTCAATACCAATTTTTTAGAAAAGAAATTGGGTATCAGAGCTACTATGCGCAAATTGAGTGTGACAAGCAAACTCAGTGAGATGTAGCTAGATTAAAGGAGAATAAATATGTTAACTATTTTGTTCTTGCCTTTTATTGGGGTTCGGTTTGGTCTGCTTTCTTTTGTGAATAAAAAGGCTTTGAAGCGAGCTGCTCATTTTGCACCTGTCAAGGGAAATGAGCAAATTGCCTATATCGTTTATCAGCTGGCGACTCTGGCTCTTGCTGTGATGTCCCTGCTGTTACCAATCAAAAGTGACGGTTCTGTCTGCTTTTATCTAGGACTTTTTAGTTATATCTTGGGGTTGATTTTGTGTGCTGTTACCATGGTTCACTTTGCCTTCCCTAATCAAGCAGGCTTTAACCAAAAGGGTATTTATAAATTTTCCCGCAACCCGATTTACCTGTCCTATTTCGTGATTTTAATCGGAATGTCTTTGCTGGCTCAATCTCTGATTTTTGGGCTGTTGACGCTTATTTTTCAGGTATCCGGTCATTGGATTATTTTGTCAGAGGAGAGGTGGTGCAGGCAACAGTTTGGTCAGGCTTATGACAGCTACAGGAAAGGTGTCAGACGGTATTTTTAAAAATAGAGGAATTTGTACATGAGAATCGCAGACTACAGCGTGACAGGAGGTGCTTGAAAGTTTGTCAGTGTACTTGTCTCTTCAGCTTATAAATTTTCCCTGCCCCAGTCATTTAAACCCATCATGAGTTTTAGAAGCTCTTGCCCTTTGGGGCTGAGTGAATACTGGGTGTGCAGTGGCCAAGTCTTAAAATCCTCTTTGATAATGAGTTCCTCTTTGATAAGATCACCTAAGGAGCGAGTTAACATGGTTTTTGTAATCCCCTTAACATCCCGTTTTAATTGATTAAATCGGGCGGGCTGCTTCTGGGAAATGATCCAAAAGATTTGTAGTTTCCACTTTCCTGCTAGGCTGTCCATGACTCTCGTCAGACCGCAGTTCCAGTTGTTTCTTGTTTGCATAAGCATCTCTTCCTGATAGTCACAAAAAAGTGACTACTGTTTTTTTGTATTTGGCTCTATTATAATGAATTTATCTTAGAAGACAAGGAGAAAATCAGATGGAAACTTTTTTAGATTTTTTAGATGGTCGTCATTCGGTTCGGCACTTTAATCCTAGAGATACTCTCCCTAGAAGCCTAGCACAATCAATCTTGGAGCACGCTAGTCAGGCTCCGTCGGGAAACAATTTCCAGCCTTGGCGAGTCGTTGTTGTTCGTAACAAGGAAAAACAGGCCCATTTAGCTCAATTAGCAGCAGGGCAGGTTCAGGTTAAAGATGCCTCAGCGGTCTTTCTAGTCTTTGGCGATAAATTGGCCTATGATTTAGATTGGTGGCAAGAGTTTCATCTTCAACGAGGAGCCATCTCTAGGGCTGAAGTTGCTGGTAAATTATCCCGAATAGAGGCTTATTTTAAACTTCATCCAGAGGATAAGGACTTGGAAGGACTTCGATTGGACGTTGGTCTTTTTGCTATGAATCTTATGCATGTGGTGAGAAGTTTTGGTTATGATAGTGTTCCTATGCGAGGAGCTGATTTCACAGCCATAAAGGCCTATCTCCAGCTTCCAGAGAATTGGGAACCTATCCTAATGTTGCCGGTTGGAAAAGCCTTAACACCAGGGTATCCCCATGCCAGACGTCCCGTCAAAGACTTTACCAGATTTATTGATTAAAGTCTGCCCCAACCTGACAAGCCTATCTCCATCTTTATGGTATAATACAAGGTATGAAAATAGCAGACTACAGTGTAACTCGGGCCATTTTGGAGCGGCACGGGTTCACTTTTAAAAAATCCTTTGGTCAGAATTTCCTGACTGATACTAATATTTTGCAGAAGATTGTCGATACGGCGGAAATTGACCGAAATGTCAATGTTATCGAGATTGGCCCTGGTATCGGGGCTTTGACCGAATTTTTAGCGGATCAGGCCGCTGAGGTTATGGCTTTTGAAATTGATGACCGCCTGATTCCGATTTTGGCAGACACCTTGCGGGATTTTGATAATGTTACCGTCATCAATGAAGATATTCTCAAATCAGATTTGCAGACCCAGATTAAGAATTTTGCCAATCCCGACCTGCCCATCAAGGTAGTAGCCAACCTGCCCTACTATATCACTACGCCCATTCTCATGCATCTGATTGAGAGCAAGATTCCTTTTGCGGAGTTTGTGGTCATGACGCAAAAAGAGGTGGCCGATCGCATTTCGGCTGAGCCCAATACCAAGGCCTACGGCAGCCTGTCTATCGCCGTCCAGTACTACATGAGCGCCAAGGTGGCTTTTATCGTGCCTCGCACGGTCTTTGTCCCAGCCCCCAATGTCGATTCTGCCATTCTCAAGATGACCAGGCGTCCGGCTCCTCTGATTGCCGTCCAGGATGAGGATTTCTTCTTTGATGTGGCCAAGGCCAGCTTTGTCCATCGCCGCAAGACCCTCTGGAATAATCTGACTAATCGCTTCGGTAAGGAAGAAGCAACCAAGTCCAAACTCCAAGCTGCCCTTGAAATGGCAGAGCTGAAACCGAATATCCGTGGCGAAGCCCTCTCCATTCAGGACTTTGGCCGTTTAGCTGACGCCCTCTTGGATGTGGGCGTGAAATAAAATTGAAAGAAATTTAAGAATAAAAATGCCTTTACAACCTTTTACAAAATGGACAGGGGGCAAGAGGCAACTGTTGCCCCAACTCCATGCTCTTAGACCTGAGCAATTTAATCGCTATTTTGAACCCTTTATTGGAGGAGGGGCCTTCTTCTTCGACTTGGCTCCACAGAATGCTGTTATTAATGATTCAAATGCAGAGCTAATCAACGCTTATCATCAGATTATGAATAATCCAGGTGAGCTTCTTGATTTGTTGAGACTTCATCAAGATAATAACTCAAGGGAATATTATTTGGATATTCGCTCAGCTGACCGAGATGGACGTCTTGAATTAATGACAGATGTTGATCGTGCAGCGCGGCTAATGTATATGTTACGGGTTGATTTTAATGGTCTATATAGAGTAAATTCAAACAACCAATTTAATGTTCCTTACGGTCGTTATAGGAACCCTAAAATTGTTGATGTCGATCTTATTCATGGGATTAGTGATTACTTAAATGAGAATGCTATCGAAATTTTAAATGTTGATTTTGAAGTTGCAGTAGAAGAAGCGGTTTCCGGAGATTTTGTCTATTTTGACCCTCCGTATGTTCCGTTGAATGAGACCAGTTCTTTCACATCCTATACCCATGACGGATTTACGCTCAATGACCAAATTCGTTTGCGTGATACATTTAGTGATTTAACTGACCGTGGTGTTCGAGCGATGTTGTCAAATTCGGCTACCGACATTGTTGAAGAATTGTATGCGGATTTTAATATTCATCGTATTGAAGCTGTCAGGACAAACGGTGCAACCAGAAGAAGTCGGGGACGAGTTGAAGAATTATTGATAACAAATTATGATGAATAACGAATATAAGTATGGGGGTGTCTTGATGAACAAACCATACTATCATAAGAATAATGCTATTTTAGTCCATGCAGATACTTTCGAGTTTCTAGAAAAGATGAAGCTGGAAAGTATGGACATGATTTTTGCAGATCCGCCATATTTTTTAAGTAATGGTGGTTTTTCCAATTCCGGTGGAAAAGTTGTTTCTGTCAATAAAGGTGATTGGGATAAGATTGGTTCGGTTAAAGAAAAGCATGAGTTTAACCGAAGATGGATTCACCAAGCAAAAAGAGTTTTAAAACCTAATGGGACTATTTGGATTTCTGGTAGTTTTCATAATATCTATTCCGTGGGTATGGCACTTGAGCAAGAGGGATTCAAGATTCTTAATAATATTACTTGGCAAAAAACAAATCCTGCCCCGAACTTATCTTGCCGCTATTTTACTCATTCGACAGAAACTATACTATGGGCTCGAAAGAATGATAAAAAGGCCAAGCATTATTACAACTACGATTTGATGAAAGAGTTAAATGATGGTAAACAGATGAAGGATGTTTGGACAGGCAGTCTTACAAAACAATCTGAAAAGTGGGCAGGGAAACATCCTACTCAGAAGCCAGAATATTTGTTAGAGCGTATAATTTTAGCTAGCACAAGGGAAGGTGATTATATTTTAGATCCCTTTGTCGGTAGTGGTACAACAGGTGTTGTTGCAAAACGTCTTAAACGACGTTTTATCGGGATTGATGCCGAGCGGGATTATTTAAAAATTGCAAGAACTAGATTGGAGAAGGAAGAATGGTAAGACAACATAATACCAGTGGCGGAGGTTCTCAAACCAATCACAATGGTTTAAAGTTTGAAAGAGATACTGATTTTTCTGAGCTAGTTTCGCAACTGGAGAAATATAGCCTAGAGGAAATCATATACGATGATAAAAAGAAGTATAGGGGCTTTGATGTTTATCGAGATGATAAATTTGTTGGTAAGATCGTGCCACATACTAGATTTTATGATTGGTTAAAAGAAAATAATCTAGAAAATACGAATGCCAAACAATGGGACCCAGATGAATGTTTTATTAACTATGAAAATAAAACTGTTTATATTATCGAGAAAAAATGGCAACAAACTAGCGGTAGTGTTGATGAGAAATTATTTGGTTTTGGAAATAAAAGAAGACTTTATCAACGTATTTTAGACAGTGTTGAAGATCCATTTTCTGTTCAGTTTGTATTCGTAGGAAATGATTTCTTTAAACAAAAATCATACCGTAATTATTTTGAGATGTTACGTGGTGATGGTGTCAAAATTATGATAGATGAGTATGATATGGTTTACTTTGGTTTGTATTAAGGACTTTTCAATGAAATTAGAAGAATATCTAGAACTACCGTCAGACCAACGGTTGGAACAGTTTTTGAATAGCTTATCGGTTACTAATCGTACCCCAGAGTATTATGTTAATTGGGAAAAGGTTGCTCGTGAGACTAAGAAGTTTGAATTAGAATTGAATACTTTGAATTACCTGATTGGTAAGGAGGATATACGAGGTGAAGCCCTGGAACTCTTTACGAAACAGCCTAATTTATTGAAAGCAATTCCTAGTTTGATTGCAAGTCGTGACAAGGTGCTAGATGTATTAATTCTGGATGCTCAAGACAACATGAGTTTTGACCGATTGGATTTTAAGAATATTGATGCTGAGCGGATTACCGACTATGTTGATTTTATTGATCAGTCAGGACTGTTAGATTTTCTACAAAATAAGGCAAATCGTTCCCTAGTTGATTACGTTTATGGTGTAGAAGCAGGGCTTGATAGTAATGCTCGTAAAAATCGCAGCGGTACAACGATGGAAGGTATTTTAGAGCGGCATGTTGCTAGAATTTGTGAGAATTACCACTTAGAGTTTAAGGCTCAAGCAACTGCAGCCTTTATTAAGGAGAAATGGGATATAGATGTACCAGTAGATAAATCTGAGCGTCGTTTTGATGTTGCGGTTTATTCCCCACAAAAGCATAAAATTTGGTTGATTGAAACTAATTATTATGGTGGTGGCGGAAGCAAGTTAAAGGCAGTCGCAGGTGAATTCACAGAATTGAACCAGTTTGTTGTTACATCAGGTGATGATGTTGAATTCGTGTGGGTGAGTGATGGAAAAGGCTGGGAAACAGCTCGTTTACCATTATCCGAGGCATTTGGCCATATTTCTTATATATTCAATTTAGAAATGTTGAGATTAGGATATTTAGAAGAACTAGTCAGAAGGTGAGTTCCCATGTCTATCAAAAAAATCCTCTCTCTGCTTTGTGCCCTAGTCTGGTTTTCTCAAGCCATACTGCATCTGCTCATTTTATTTGGGGCTCCGCTCGGCAAATTGTTTTTCGGTGGAATTTACACAGTCTTTCCTATTTGGTTAAGGCCAGCCAATCTAATCCTATTGCTGCTTTGGTCAACCTTCGCTTATGCCTATCTTGTCTACGGCAGAGTGATGAGCGCAGGCAATTTTGATAAAAAGAGTGCTATTTTTGTCAAAATAGCAACATTGCTTCTTGGGATAACGACCCTCTTTAACTTCTTCGTCAGCCATAGTTTTTTAGAAAAGTATGTCACAGGAGGCCTTACAGCGCTAACCTTTCTGCTTAGTCTCTGGCTCCTTCTCTTATCAAAGCAAAATACATAACAAAAAGCCAACCCAAGCGGGCTGGCTTTTGTCATTCTAAGGAAAGGACGGGATTTGAACCCGCGCGTGAACGTAAAATCCACTTGCCGGATTTCGAGTCCGGTGCCGTACCAAGCTGGGCCACCTTTCCAAAAAGCCTCTTTGAAAAACAACCCTAGTCTTCATCAATTCCTTTTGCTATAGGCTAGTGCTGATTTTCATTAAGTAAAAATAAAAGACATCAGCTTCGATGTCATAATGCGGAGGAAGGGATTTGAACCCTCACACCCGTACGGGCACATGCGCCTGAAGCATGCGTGTCTGCCGTTCCACCACCTCCGCATATAAAACTATTATAGCGGATTTTCTGAAAATTGCAAGATTAAGTTGGCGACAATAATATGGCAGATTTAGTGAGCAGGTAATCTTCTAGCTTGAAATTTTTTAAAGTAATCTTTTAATTTATCTCGATTTTTTCCAGACAGGACTGGAACATTGGAGAACCAGGCTCTTATTTCCTTGAATTAGAGCCTTACCCAGCTTAATTAGCAAAAAGTCAGGTTCAATCCTTGACAAATAAAGTTTAGTCACATCTGGCCCTTGCTTTTATGGTATAATAAGCCCATAAAATTCACAAAGGAGTTCATTTGCAAGGTAGAATTATTAAGGCTTTAGCGGGCTTTTATTATGTGGAAGCTGATGGCCAAATTTTTCAGACTAGGGCCCGGGGGAATTTTCGCAAGAAGGGCCAGACTCCCTATGTTGGTGATTGGGTTGACTTTTCAGCCGAAGAAAATTCAGAAGGCTACATTTTAAAAATTCATGAGCGAAAAAATAGCTTGGTCCGGCCTCCCATTGTCAATATCGACCAGGCGGTGGTTATCATGTCGGCCAAGGAGCCTGATTTTAATAGTAATCTTTTGGATCGCTTCTTGGTGCTCCTGGAGCATAAGCAGATTAAACCCTTGATCTATATTTCTAAAATGGACCTCCTCGCAGACGACGCTCAGCTGAAGAAAATTGGTCAGCACTATCAGGCTATCGGTTATGAATTTTTCTGGTCCTTGGATCAGCTCCTGCCCAAGTTAAAAGGCCAAGTCACGGTCTTTATGGGCCAAACTGGCGTAGGAAAATCAACCCTGCTCAATAAAATTGCCCCCGAGCTTGAACTGGAGACCAATAGCATTTCCGATAGTTTGGGCCGGGGCCGGCACACGACTCGAGCTGTCAGCTTCTATAAGGTCCATGGGGGCAAAATTGCCGACACACCGGGATTTTCTTCCATTGATTATGAGGTGTCAGATAGTGCCCAACTCAATCAGGCCTTTCCTGAACTCAAAAGGATCAGTCAGGACTGCAAGTTCCGCTCCTGTACCCATACCCATGAACCGGGTTGTGCGGTCAAGGCTGCCCTAGAGTCTAATCAGATTTGGGCCAGTCGTTACGATGATTACCTGGTCTTCCTTAGTGAGATTGAAAATCGTCGAGAAACCTATAAGAAAGTCATCAAAAGAAAGTAGGATTATGCTTCTATGGTCAATAAAATTGCTCCCTCAATTCTAGCTGCTGATTACGCTAATTTCGCCCAAGAACTTAAACGGATTGATGAAACCAGTGCCGACTACGTTCATATTGATATTATGGATGGCCAGTTCGTTCCCAACATCAGCTTCGGGGCTGATGTCGTTGCCAGCCTGCGGAAACACAGCAAGCTGGTCTTCGACTGTCACCTGATGGTGGTTGAACCCGAACGTTATGTGGATGCTTTTGCCCAGGCTGGGGCTGACATTATGACCATCCATGTCGAAGCCACCAAGCATATTCATGGAGCCCTACAAAAGATTAAAAAGGCTGGCCTCAAGGCTGGTGTTGTTATCAATCCAGGGACGCCGGTTTCAGCTCTGGAGCCAGTCCTTAGTCTAGTTGATCAGGTGCTGATTATGACCGTTAATCCTGGTTTTGGTGGTCAGGCTTTTATTCCGGAGATGCTGGACAAGGTCAAACAGGTGGCAACCTGGCGAGAAGAGGGTGGCTATGCTTTTGACATTGAGGTTGATGGCGGGGTTGATGACAAGACCATCAAGGCCTGTCAGGAAGCTGGAGCTAATGTCTTTGTTGCCGGTTCCTATCTCTTTAAGGCTAGCGATTTGACCAGTCAGGTTCAAACCTTGCGGGATGCCTTGGATGCCTAAGAAGATTGCTCTCTTGTCTGGTGGCTGCAGAAGTCAGGTACCTGAGGACTTTGACCTCTATGTCGGTATTGACCGTGCCTGTCTCTGGCTTTTGGACCAGGGGCTTCCCTTGGATTTAGCCATTGGTGATTTTGATTCGGTAACGGCAGAAGAATTAAAGCAGATTCGTCAGCAGGCCAGTCGTTTAATTCAGGCACCCATCCAGAAGGATGACACGGATACCGAGCTGGCGGTCAAGACGGTCTTGCGGCAGTATCCCCAAGCCCAGCTGACCATCTATGGAGCCTTTGGTGGTCGCCTGGACCACGCCCTCAGCAATATCTTCCTGCCTAGCGACCCTGGAATTGCTCCTTTTATGGGGCAAATTAGCCTAGTGGATGAGCAGAATGTCATCAGCTATCTACCGGCGGGTCGGCATCAGATTTTTCCAGTTGAAAGGATGGCCTATGTCTCCTTTATGACAGAAGCTATTGCCCCACTAACCATCACGGGTGCTAAATACGAGTTGACCCCGGGCAATTATTTCCAAAAGAAGATCTATTCTAGCAATGAATTTAGCCATCAAGCAATAGAGGTTAGCCTGGATGAGGGCTATCTTATTGTCATTCAAAGTAAGGATAAAACATGAGCCTAATTGTAATGCTAATTGGCCTAGCTAGTCTAGGTCTCTCTCTTTATCTGGTCATCAAGCTGACTGATCTCCAGAATCAGCTGGCCAAGAAGCTGGATGACAATGCTGATAACCTGTCTGAACAGGTCTCCTATCAGTTGGATTTGGCCAAGAAGGACCAGGTTTTGGCCCTCAATCAGGAGTTGAGTCGGCAAAAGACGGAAACCTACCAACAGCTAGCTGATATTCGAGATGTCCTCCATAAAAATCTCAGCGATAATCGGGACCGCTCGGACCAGCGACTAGAATTAATCAACCAGAGCTTGACCAAGGCAGTCAAGGAAATGCAGGAATCCAACGAAAAACGGCTGGACCAAATGCGAGCGACCGTGGAAGAAAAGCTGGAGCAGACTCTTCAAAGCCGCCTGCAGGCCTCCTTTGCTACGGTCTCCAAACAATTGGAATCCGTTAACCAGGGTCTGGGACAAATGAAAACAGTGGCCCAAGATGTTGGCACCCTCAACAAGGTGCTGTCCAATACCAAAACTCGTGGGATTATGGGCGAGTTGCAACTGGGACAAATCATTGAAGATATCATGACCGACAGCCAGTATGAGCGGGAATTTGCCACGGTCAAGGGCTCCAGCGATCGGGTCGAATACGCCATCAAGCTGCCCGGCAACCACAATGGTGACTATGTCTACCTGCCCATCGACTCCAAGTTCCCCTTGGAAGACTACTATCGTCTGGAAGAGGCCTACGAATCCAGCGACAGCCAACAAATTGAGACCTATCGCAAGTCGCTCCTGGCCAGTATCAAACGCTTCGCTAAGGACATTCAAAAGAAATACCTCAAGCCGCCAGAAACCACCAATTTTGGCATCATGTTTCTGCCGACAGAAGGTCTCTATTCAGAAGTGGTCCGAAATTCGGCCTTCTTTGATGGCCTAAGACGGGAAGAAAACATTGTCGTGGCAGGTCCTTCAACCCTGTCTGCCCTGCTCAATTCTCTCTCCGTTGGCTTTAAGACCCTCAATATGCAAAAGAATGCTGACGATATTTCGAAAATTTTGGGCAATGTCAAAACTGAGTTTGGTAAGTTTGGAAACATGTTGACAAAGGCGCAAAAGCAGCTCAATACAGCTAGTAAAACCGTTGATAGCCTCTTGACGACTAGGACCAAGGCCATTGTTAGGACTCTGGATACGGTTGAAGCTTATCAGGATTCTAGCACCCAATCCTTACTCAATATCCCTCAAGTAGAAGAAGGCGAGGACTCGCATGAAAATTAATCAAATGAAAAAAGATGAGCTTTTTGAAGGCTTCTATCTGATCAAGAAGGCCGAGCTAAGAAAGACTCGGGCGGGCAAGGATTACCTAGCCATGACCTTCCAAGATGACTCTGGGGAGATTTCAGGGAATCTCTGGGATGCCCAGCCCCACAATGTCCAAGAATTCACAGCTGGAAAGGTTGTCCACATGCAAGGCAGACGGGAGGTCTATAATGGCACCCCTCAGGTCAATCAAATTACCTTGCGTAATGTTAAGGAAGGGGAACCAAGCGACCCAGCTGATTTTCGTGAGAAATCCCCAGTTGATATCACCGAGATCCGCGACTACCTTGAGGGTATGATGTTTAAGATTGAAAATGCCACCTGGCAAAGAATCGTTCGCACCCTCTACCGCAAGTTCGACAAGGCCTTCTTTACCTATCCAGCGGCCAAGACTAACCATCACGCCTTTGAAAATGGTCTTGCCTACCACACAGCGACCATGGTTCGCCTGGCCGATAGCATCGGCGACATTTATCCCAACCTCAATAAGAGCCTGCTCTTTGCTGGTATCATGCTTCATGATTTGGCCAAGTGTATCGAGCTCTCTGGAGTTGATGGGACAGAGTACACCGTTCGGGGCAATCTCATCGGTCACATCGCCTTGGTTAATGAAGAAATCACCAAGGCCATTATTGAGCTGGGGATTGAAGATGACCGAGAGGATGTCACCATCCTCCGCCACGTCGTCCTCAGCCACCACGGCCAGCTGGAATACGGCAGTCCTGTTCGGCCTCGGATTATGGAAGCTGAAATCATTCATATGATTGATAATATTGATGCTGAAATGATGATGATGACAACAGCTCTGGCTCAGGTCGAAGAGGGTGAGATGACCAGTCGGGTCTTCGCCTTGGAAAATCGCTCCTTCTACAAACCAAAATTATAAAATAAAGAATAAAACGAATATTTGCGGCGTAAATGTTCGTTTTTTGCTGGTATTATGATACAATATTAACAAAACAATAAGAAATGGGGAAAGAATGAAATTAAGAAGAAGTGAACGGATGGTGGTTATTTCTAACTACCTCATCAATAATCCTTACAGTTTGACCAGCCTTAATACTTTCGCCGAAAAATATGAAGCTGCCAAGTCTTCCATCTCAGAAGATATTGCTATTATCAAGCGGGCTTTTGAAAATAGTGACATCGGCCATATTGAAACGGTCACAGGTGCCAGCGGTGGCGTGATTTTTACTCCAAGTATTTCTTCTGAGGAGGCTAAGGTGATTGTTGAGGATCTCTGTCAACGACTGTCTGAAAGCGATCGGATTTTGCCAGGTGGCTATATCTATCTGTCCGACCTCCTCAGCACCCCTAGCATCTTACAGAGCGTGGGTCGGATTATTGCCAGCAGTTTTGCAGGTCAAAAAGTTGATGCCGTCATGACCGTAGCCACTAAGGGGGTTCCCTTGGCTAATGCTGTGGCTAATGTCCTCAATGTTCCCTTTGTTATCGTCCGGCGGGATTTGAAAATTACCGAAGGCTCAACCGTTTCCGTTAATTATGTCAGCGGTTCGAGTGACCGGATTGAAAAAATGTTCCTCTCGAAACGTAGCCTCAAGCCCAACAGTCGCGTTTTAATTGTCGATGACTTCCTCAAAGGAGGAGGAACCATCAGCGGGATGATTAGTCTCCTCAAGGAGTTTGAAAGTGAACTGGTGGGAGTTGCCGTCTTCGCCGAGAATGCCCAAAAAGAACGGGAACACCTCTTTGATTACAAGTCCCTCCTGACCGTCTCTGAGATTGATGTCAAAAATAACCTAGTCAAGGTAGAATTGGGAAATATCTTTCAATAAAAGGAACTAGTCTGATTGTAGTCAGACTGGTTTTTCTTTTGTAAGCCAGAAAACTCAGTCCCTTGAAAATAAAAGAAGCCTCAATCGTTGGTCTCGCTCTACCCTAATCCTGCCTGCAGCAGTGCAAGGCTCGATAAACTTGGTCGCTTTGGCCAATTTTATCAGGCCAGTGAAGAAACTAATCAGATGGCCCTAGTTGCTGACTTTCTGATAGTTAAAAAATTTTTGATTAACACAGCTTCTTCCCTTGGGAACTTTTGATTTTATTGGATATCAAGGCTAATTCCCAAACAGAAAGTACTGTCACTCTGGAGTTGGTCTGTCCAAGTTCGCAAGTCCTCATTTGGAAAGTTACAAATGCTTGACAGTATTGAAAAAGTCGGCCATTTTTCGTTGACAAAGCCTGCCAATCTTGATATTATAATAAGCGGTACTTTTTACTTTTGGTCTCTCCAAAGTGTACAGAGACGTGCTGACAAATGTTGCAAAAGTGCACACAGATAGGGGCTGTCACCAAGTGCCCTATCAACCAAAAATAAAATTTTACAGGAGAAAATGTAGATGCCTACAATCAACCAATTGGTACGTAAACCGCGTAAATCTAAAGTTGAGAAATCTGACTCACCAGCACTTAACGTTGGTTACAACTCACACAAAAAAGTTCCAACAAACGTTTCTTCACCACAAAAACGTGGTGTTGCCACTCGTGTTGGTACTATGACACCTAAAAAACCTAACTCTGCCCTTCGTAAATTCGCTCGTGTACGTTTGAGCAACTTGATCGAAGTCACAGCTTATATCCCAGGTATCGGCCACAACTTGCAAGAACACAGTGTTGTGCTTATCCGTGGTGGACGTGTTAAAGACCTTCCAGGGGTTCGTTATCATATCGTCCGTGGTGCCCTTGATACTGCAGGTGTTGCCGACCGTAAACAAGGCCGTTCTAAATACGGTGCTAAACGTCCTAAAGGATAATAGAAGGGGGATAAGAACTAATGAGTCGTAAAAATCAAGCGCCTAAGCGCGAAGTATTGCCAGATCCATTGTACAATTCAAAACTTGTAACACGTCTTATCAACCGTGTTATGCTTGACGGTAAACGTGGTACAGCTGCTACCATCGTTTACGGTGCCTTTGACCAAATCAATGACGCAACTAGCAACGATGCTCTTGAAGTTTTTGAAACAGCGATGGAAAACATCATGCCTGTACTTGAAGTACGTGCTCGCCGTGTCGGTGGGTCTAACTACCAAGTCCCAGTTGAAGTTCGTCCAGAACGCCGAACTACACTTGGCCTTCGTTGGTTGGTAAATGCTTCACGTGCCCGTGGTGAACATACTATGCAAGACCGTTTGGCAAAAGAAATTTTGGATGCCTCAAACAACACAGGTGCTGCTGTTAAGAAACGCGAAGATACTCACCGTATGGCAGAAGCCAACCGTGCCTTCGCACATTTCCGCTGGTAAGATTAAGAGACAGAGACGAAGAGAGCAAGGACAAAATAGGAAAAATGACGAAGAAACTTCAGTTTCTAGGAATTTATATCTTTTTGGACTGGTCGCTCTCGAGTCGAGTTCAATTCGGCTAAAAACAATGTAGTCTGAACTCAATTAAATAAGATTCACACAGCGTTTAGCCTGTGCTCAATTATTTAAGGAACAAAGGCATTTAGCCCGAGTTTGCTAAGTCTCGTATCCAAACCTAAGCGAATAAATAAAACGGGTAGGTCCCTGCCTATCCGTTTTTTCCAAAAATTATAGATTTATAGGAGAATCATTCATGGCTCGCGAATTTTCATTGGAAAGAACTCGTAATATTGGTATCATGGCTCACGTTGATGCCGGTAAAACAACAACTACAGAGCGTATTCTTTACTACACTGGTCGTATCCACAAAATCGGTGAAACTCACGAAGGGGCTTCACAAATGGACTGGATGGAACAAGAGCAAGAACGTGGAATCACTATCACATCTGCGGCAACAACTGCCCAATGGGATGGTCACCGTGTTAACATCATTGATACCCCAGGACACGTGGACTTCACCATTGAAGTACAACGTTCCCTCCGTGTTCTTGACGGTGCTGTAACCGTTCTTGATGCTCAATCAGGTGTTGAACCTCAAACTGAAACTGTGTGGCGTCAAGCCACTGAATACGGTGTTCCACGTATCGTATTTGCTAATAAGATGGATAAGATTGGTGCTGACTTCCTTTACTCAGTATCAACTTTACATGAACGTTTGCAAGCAAATGCTCACCCAATCCAATTGCCAATCGGTGCTGAAGATGACTTCACTGGTATCATTGACTTGATTACGATGAAAGCTGAAGTCTATACGAATGACCTCGGTACAGATATCCTTGAAGAAGATATTCCAGCTGAATACCTTGAACAAGCTCAGGAATATCGTGAAAAACTGATTGAAGCAGTAGCTGAAACTGATGAAGACCTGATGATGAAATATCTTGAAGGTGAAGAAATCACTAACGAAGAATTGAAAGCGGCTATCCGTAAGGCAACTATCAACGTTGAATTCTTCCCAGTTCTTTGTGGTTCTGCCTTCAAGAACAAGGGTGTACAAATGATGCTTGATGCCGTTATTGACTACCTGCCAAGCCCACTTGACATTCCTGCAATCAAGGGTGTTAACCCAGATACAGACGAAGAAGAAGAACGTCCAGCATCTGATGATGAACCATTCGCAGCGCTTGCCTTCAAGATTATGACTGACCCATTCGTTGGTCGTTTGACCTTCATCCGTGTTTATTCAGGTGTGATGAACTCAGGTTCATACGTCATGAATACTACTAAGGATAAGCGTGAACGTATCGGACGTATCCTGCAAATGCACGCCAACAGCCGTAAAGAAATCGAAACTGTTTACTCAGGTGACATCGCTGCGGCTATCGGCTTGAAAGATACGACAACTGGTGACTCATTGACCGATGAAAAACACAAGGTTATTCTTGAATCAATTGAAGTTCCAGAACCTGTTATCCAACTCATGGTTGAACCTAAGACTAAGGCCGACCAAGATAAGATGGCAATCGGTTTGCAAAAACTGGCTGAAGAAGACCCAACCTTCCGTGTTGAAACCAACCCAGAAACTGGTGAAACTGTTATCTCTGGTATGGGTGAATTGCACTTGGATGTCCTTGTTGACCGTCTGAAACGTGAACACAAGGTTGAAGCTAACGTTGGTGCTCCTCAGGTATCTTACCGTGAAACCTTCCGTGCTTCTACCCAAGCCCGTGGTTTCTTCAAACGTCAATCTGGTGGTAAAGGTCAATTCGGTGATGTTTGGATTGAATTTACGCCGAACGAAGAAGGTAAAGGCTTCGAGTTTGAAAATGCCATCGTCGGTGGTGTTGTCCCACGTGAATTCATTCCAGCCGTAGAAAAAGGGTTGGAAGAAGCTATGGCTAACGGTGTTCTTGCTGGTTATCCATTGGTTGACATCAAGGCGAAACTTTATGATGGTTCTTACCACGATGTCGACTCATCTGAAACGGCCTTCAAGATTGCCGCTTCTTTGGCACTTAAGGAAGCAGCTAAGACTGCCCAACCAGTTATCTTGGAACCAATGATGCTGGTTACTATCACCGTTCCTGAAGAAAACCTCGGTGATGTTATGGGTCACGTAACTGCTCGTCGTGGACGTGTTGATGGTATGGAAGCTCATGGTAACAGCCAAATCGTTCGTGCTTATGTACCACTTGCCGAAATGTTCGGTTATGCAACTGTTCTTCGGTCATCTTCACAAGGTCGTGGTACCTTCATGATGGTATTTGACCACTATGAAGATGTGCCAAAGTCTGTTCAAGAAGAAATCATCAAGAAAAATTCAGGCCAAGCTTAAGCAGATTTGAACCTGACAAAGCTTAAAAAATAAGAAAATTAGTAAGCTCAGCTTGCTAGTTTTTTTACTTTTTGGCCTAAGATTTGTAACTTTCTGAAAATGGTAAGTGGTTGCAATTTACAGAAAAAGGTTATATAATAATCTTGTTGAAGGGGTATGTGGAACCTCACAAGTTAACCTTTTCACAATCGTAGAAGGGCTTGCCCTTAATAAATTTTTTATGATTTTCATAAGGAGGAAATCACACATGGTAGTTAAAGTTGGTATTAACGGTTTCGGTCGTATCGGACGTCTTGCATTCCGTCGTATCCAAAACGTTGAAGGTGTTGAAGTTGCTCGTATCAACGATCTTACAGACCCAGCAATGCTTGCACACTTGTTGAAATACGATACTACTCAAGGTCGTTTCAACGGTACTGTTGAAGTCAAAGACGGTGGATTCGAAGTTAACGGCCAATTCGTTAAAGTTTCTGCTGAACGTGATCCAGAACAAATTGACTGGGCAAACGATGGCGTAGAAATCGTTCTTGAAGCAACTGGTTTCTTTGCTACTAAAGAAGCAGCTGAAAAGCACTTGCATGCTGGTGGTGCTAAGAAGGTTGTTATCACTGCTCCTGGTGGATCAGATGTTAAGACTGTTGTTTTCAACACTAACCATGACGTTCTTGACGGTTCTGAAACAGTTATCTCAGCTGGTTCATGTACTACAAACTGTTTGGCTCCAATGGCTGACGCTTTGAACAAGAACTTCGGTGTTAAAGCTGGTACAATGACAACTATCCACGGTTACACTGGTGACCAAATGATCCTTGACGGTCCACACCGTAAGGGTGACTTCCGTCGTGCACGTGCTGCTGCAGCAAACATTGTTCCTAACTCAACTGGTGCTGCTAAAGCTATCGGTCTTGTATTGCCAGAATTGAACGGTAAATTGCAAGGTCATGCTCAACGTGTTCCAGTTCCAACAGGTTCATTGACTGAATTGGTTTCAGTTCTTGACAAGAAGGTGACTGCTGACGAAGTTAACGCTGCTATGAAGGCTGCTGCAACTGAAAGCTACGGTTACAATACTGACCCAATCGTTTCTTCTGATATCGTTGGTATGTCATTTGGTTCATTGTTTGATGCAACTCAAACAGAAGTAACTGAAGCAGCAGATGGAACTCAATTGGTTAAAACAGTTTCATGGTACGACAACGAAATGTCTTACACTTCACAATTGGTTCGTACTCTTGAATACTTCGCAAAAATCGCTAAATAAGTTATTATTTAATGATTGAAAGGACTGGCCTCGGCTGGTCTTTTTTTGTTCCCCTTTATTAGGGTGCAGTACTCATCAAATTTCAAAATCTGATTTTTGATATTTTTTTCACTTCCAAATTTCTGAACTTGGGGCAGAACTACGGAAATTGCTATTGTAAGTTTCCTATCTTCCTCATTAACTTCACAAGTCAACTATTATCGAGTTTACTTGTTCCGCGTGCGACCTAAAATTGTCCAGTGAACTATTTTAGTAGGTGGTGCAGACGGAAGAATAAATTATCCAGTGAATGATTTATTATGCCTTATGGAGTTTCATCAACACGGGGATAAAGCAGTCGATAACACTGTCTTATCGAAGTTAGTCTAGTTGATTTTACTGGCCTAAAAATCCGTTATCAGTGACATCTTCATCTCACTGATAATTCCACTACAGCAAAAATATCAGGTTATGCTCACTTCGTTCGCCGGTTAACCTACAATAAAGTTTTTCTACCTAAAAACAATTTCAGGTTTTGATTTTAACTAGGTATTACTTTTTTTGACGAACCCTGATTTGACCTCTCCTAGTGAGAAATATCACTTTTTCCAAGCTAATTTAGAAATAGGCTTGAAATTATGTTATAATGATGGAGTAAATAAAAATTTAAGGAGTCCTATCAATGGCTAAATTAACTGTTAAAGACGTTGATTTGAAAGGCAAGAAAGTCCTCGTTCGTGTTGACTTCAACGTGCCTGTAAAAGATGGCGTTATCACAAACGACAACCGTATCACTGCGGCTTTGCCAACCATTAAATATATCATCGAACATGGCGGTCGTGCAGTTCTCTTCTCTCACCTTGGTCGTGTTAAGGAAGAAGCTGACAAAGAAGGTAAATCTCTTGAACCAGTTGCCAAAGATTTGGCTGCTAAATTGGGACAAGATGTTGTCTTCCCAGGAGTGACTCGTGGTCCAAAATTGGAAGAAGCAATCGATGCTTTGCAAGATGGTCAAGTTCTTTTGGTTGAAAATACTCGTTTTGAAGATGTTGACGGCAAGAAAGAATCTAAGAATGATCCTGAACTTGGTAAGTACTGGGCAAGCCTTGGTGATGGTATCTTCGTAAATGATGCTTTCGGTACAGCTCACCGTGCTCACGCTTCAAACGTTGGTATTTCTGCTAACGTTGAAAAGGCTGTTGCTGGTTTCCTTCTAGAAAACGAAATTGCTTATATTCAAGAAGCTGTTGAAACACCAGAACGTCCATTCGTAGCTATCCTTGGTGGTTCTAAAGTTTCAGATAAAATTGGTGTTATCGAAAACTTGCTTAAAAAAGCTGATAAGGTCCTTATCGGTGGTGGTATGACTTATACCTTCTACAAGGCACAAGGTATCGAAATCGGTGATTCTTTGGTCGAAGAAGATAAGTTGGATGTGGCTAAGTCTCTGCTTGAAAAAGCAAATGGTAAATTGGTCTTGCCGGTTGACTCTAAAGAAGCTAACGCCTTCGCTGACTACACCGAAGTGAAAGATACTGAAGGTGAAGCAGTAGACCCTGGCTTCCTTGGTCTTGACATCGGTCCAGAATCGATCACTGAATTTGACAAAGCTTTGACAGGTGCTAAGACAGTTGTTTGGAATGGTCCTATGGGTGTCTTTGAAAATCCAGACTTCCAAGCTGGTACAATCGGTGTTATGGATGCTATTGTTAAACAGCCTGGCGTTAAGTCAATCATCGGTGGTGGTGACTCAGCTGCCGCAGCTATCAACCTCGGCCGTGCAGACAAATTCTCATGGATTTCTACTGGTGGAGGAGCTAGTATGGAGCTGTTAGAAGGTAAAGTCTTGCCAGGCCTCGCTGCTTTGACGGATAAATAGGATTAAGCCTGTTAGCCTCTACAAAAACTTGATTTTGTAAGTGGAAGATAAAATAGTAAAAGATAGTGTCAGTTTTTTGAAAGCTGATACTATTTTTGTTTAATCCAGATATCCATTGTTTCGATACCATTTGATGGTATCAATCATTGTGTTTTGGACTGGTCGGAAGTGTCCACCTAGCTCTGTCTCCATCTTAGTAGGATCAAAGTGAGTTCGTTTGTACTCCTCGGCAAATAGCTCGATTAGATCCTTGCTGACTAAGACGGGTTTGCCAGTTAGCTTGTGGTAGATTTCATTCCAAGTAGCGTAAGCTTTTAGCAAGGGCTGAGGAATTTGTCTTCTAGGTGCAGGAATTCCTGTAACCTCTTCTAGAGTATTCATCAATTCCTGCATAGTCATGTATTGACCAGCAGCTAGATAAGATTCACCCCTGCGTCCATATTTCATAGCTCGGATATGAATATCCGCAACATCTCTGGCATCCACAACGCTGTAACTGGCCTTCATAACCCCAGGTAGTTTTTTCTGCATATAATTTAAAATCAATTGTCCAGTGGAGGTTGGCCCCATATCGCCTGGCCCGTACATGGAACCTGGAAGAACGAAGGCAATAAAAAGGTCAGGATGTAGGTTGAGAAAGTCACGAACGACTTGGTCGCTGAGAATTTTACTGCGATAGTATTCGTTTTTTGTATCGGCGGAACGAGACATAGTTTCATTGATTAGTTGGTCAGGATCGCCAGTAAGTACAGCAATAGAAGATGTGTGGACAATTTGACGAATTCCAGAATCATAGGCAGCCTGTAAAAGATTCTTTGTTCCTTTAATGTTAGTCTCATAGAGTTCTTGCCAATGTTTGCCTCCCTTATGACTGTCTCGAAAGAAAGCTGCCGTGTGAAAGAGGCTATCGCAGTCAGTTAGATAAGGCACATAGGTTTCTGGCCTGAGTAGGTCACCTTGAATAAAGCGGATTTGAAGATTGCCGAATTGCTTTTTTGCCTTGTCTAGTGATCGAACGAGGGCAGTAACTTGAGTATTTTCCTTTAGTAAAGCTCGGACTAGATTATTTCCTAATAGGCCAGTTGCTCCAGTGACAAAGGCATGGTTAATCTTACGAGACGGCTGTTTTGTATCCATAGGTTCTCCTTTTAGATTTTTCTATTAAATGACTTGTCATTTAATAAAAATTAGTTTAGTCTTTTAGCATATTTTTGTCAATAATTTACTTAATCTAGTGTAAAATAGTAAGAAACTAAAAAAGAAGGAGATCTTATGTCAATAGACGAAGCAGTCCGCTTTAGGTATTTGTTCAAGAGTGTCGAAAATATTGTCAATAAAGAGTTAATCAATTTACTATCTCCCTTGCATATAACCCCTAACCAGAGTGAAGTACTCCTTGTTCTGCAAGAATTTGGTTCTTTGTCCTTAAAGGATTTGGGTAATTTATTGATTTGTGAGAAAAAAAGTCCTAGTCGTTTAGTTAGTTCGCTGATTAAAAAAGGGTTAGTGATTAAAGAAATTTCTGCTGAAGACCGAAGATTTTCCCTCTTATCCTTGACACCTAAGGGTCAAGATTTAGTTCCTAAGGTTATAGCCATCAAAAATCAATATGATCAGCAGTTATTGGAACAAGGAATTGATTTTAAAGCTCTTAGTAAGCCCTTTAAAGTTTTTATTTCGGAGACACCTTACGAAGAAAAATTAAAGAGCCGCTCGATGTGGGATGATTAAGTATGATTAGTCGGTCTAGCGATAGTTTGGTTATCAATTTAGTCGTTTAGATTAACGATTTTGTAAACGAGGTCGGAAATTCCCATTCTAGCATTGTTGACGGATAAAATCTTTCAGTTAACTCAATAATAAGAGAGGGATTAGTGCTGTGGGAATTCTTGAATTGAGAGGAAGTCAATTCCAAGAAATGAATTTTCTGAAAATTTTGTTAATCTTCCAAAACTATGGTAAAATGGGAAGTGAATTTTTGGAAGACGGGAGTTTAATTTTGGGACGATTTCGCTTTAATCCTCATGAATTTCGCTTAGGCATGCGGACTTTTAAGACGGGTCTAGCTGTTTTCTTGGTTTTAGCTTTATTTTCTCTTTTAGGATTTGAGGGTCTGCAAATTGGTTGTCTGACAGCAGTCTTTAGTCTGAGAGAGAATTTTGATAAGAGTCTCCATTTTGGCACCTCGCAGATTGTCGAAAATACTATTGGGGGTGTCTATTCTCTTATCTTCTTCGGAATTAGTGAGCTCTTTAATAAGTCACTTTGGGTGACTTTGGTTTTTGTTCCAATATTTACCATGTTGACCATCATGACCAATGTTGCTATTGATAATAAATCGGGGATTATTGGAGCGGTAGCTGCTTTGCTGATTATTACCCTATCTATTCCAGAAGGTGACACCTTTACTTATACGCTCGCTCGGATTTTTGAGACTTTTATTGGTGTCTTTGTGGCCACTCTGGTCAATGCGGATATTGATCGAATACGTGAACATTTTGTTAAAAGAATGGCTAATAAGGACTAGCGTGGCTAGTCTTTTTTGCCTGCCTAGAAGATTTTTGTCTTGTTGCTATCCTAGCTCTGACTAGCTACAGGGTTTTGGGAAATAGTAATGTTAGAAAATGTAACATTTAACTTGACAGAGCTTCTTTTTCAGCATATAATGGTTTGCGAAAGGAGTTTTTATGCGAGAAAAAGAGTTCAGACGCTCTCTAGCTGTTTTTCCAATTGGGGCGGTTATGAAACTGACTGATTTAACTGCCAGGCAGATTCGCTACTATGAAGATCAAGGTCTTCTAACTCCTGATCGTAGTTCTAGTAACCGCCGTCTCTATTCTCTAAATGACATGGATGTTTTGCTAGAAATCAAAGACTATTTGGATGAAGGCTTGAACATTGCGACCATCAAGAAAGAATATGCCAAACGCCAGCAAGCCAGTCAAGAGAAAACCAAACCTCTTACTGATGCTGATGTTCGTCGTATTTTACAAGATGAGCTGAGAAATCAGTCTCGTTTTCCTTCACCCAATGTTAACCCAAGTAGCTTTCGTATGTAAGATACGGGCTTTATATATATTTATTTGTCAGAGCTAGCTGAGGCTCTTTCTATCGAAAAAAGGAGGCCATTATGGCAATCACAGCAGATGATATTCGTCGCGAAGTCAAAGAGAAGAATGTTACCTTCTTGCGTTTGATGTTTTCAGATATTGCAGGAACCATGAAAAATGTTGAAATTCCTGCCACTGACGAACAACTTGACAAGGTTTTATCAAACAAGGCTATGTTTGACGGATCATCTATTGAAGGATTTGTACGAATTAACGAGTCTGACATGTATCTCTATCCAGATCTCAACACTTGGACTGTCTTCCCTTGGGGAGGTGAAAATGGTGCTGTCGCTGGTTTGATTTGTGATATTTATACTGCTCAAGGGGAACCTTTTGCTGGTGACCCACGTGGTAACTTAAAACGTGCCCTGCGTCACATGGAAGAAGTTGGTTTTAAATCTTTCAATCTAGGTCCAGAGCCAGAATTCTTCCTCTTTAAGATGGATGAACAGGGTAATCCAACCTTGGAAGTTAATGATAAGGGCGGTTACTTCGACCTTGCTCCAACCGACTTAGCTGACAATACTCGTCGTGAAATCGTTAATGTTTTGACTAAGATGGGCTTTGAGGTTGAAGCTAGTCACCACGAAGTGGCTGTCGGTCAGCATGAAATTGATTTCAAATACAGTGATGTCTTACAAGCTTGTGACCACATTCAAATCTTTAAGTTGGTTGTTAAAACAATTGCGCGTAAACATGGTCTCTATGCAACCTTCATGGCTAAACCTAAATTTGGGATCAATGGTTCAGGAATGCACTGTAATATGTCTCTCTTTGATGCTGATGGCAAGAATGCCTTCTTCGATCCAGAAGATCCCAATGGTATGCAGTTGTCCCAAAATGCTTATTACTTCTTAGGTGGTTTGATGGAGCATGCCTATAATTATACGGCTATTGTTAACCCTACAGTTAACTCTTATAAACGCTTGGTACCAGGCTATGAAGCACCTGTTTATATTGCTTGGGCCGGTCAAAACCGCTCGCCACTGATTCGTGTTCCTGCATCACGTGGTATGGGGACACGCTTGGAATTACGTTCAGTTGATCCAACCGCTAACCCATACTTGGCCTTGGCAGTACTTTTGGAATCAGGTCTTGATGGTATTGAAAATAAGATTGAAGCTCCAGCTCCAATTGAGTCCAATATCTATGTTATGTCTGAAGAAGAACGTAAGGCTGCAGGTATTCGGGACCTACCTTCAACCCTCCATAATGCAGTCAAAGCTCTGCAAGAGGATGAAGTGGTTAAGGCAGCTCTGGGAGACCATATCTATCCTAACTTTGTTGAAGCTAAGCGGATGGAATGGGCTAGCTATGCAGCCTTTGTCTCCCAATGGGAAGTAGAAAATTACCTAGATTTGTATTAAGTTCCAGACTAGTATATAGATAAGTGCTTGGTCCTCAGCTGAGCACTTTTTGATAACTTTATCTCGCTTTCTTTATGACATTTTGGTTAAAAGCTTAACAATTTTAGTTGATTTTGTCACTAGAATAGTTGAATTTTTTAATTTGCAGTTAATGGACTTGTTATTTTTTCCTGTTAGACTAGGAGCATAGTTAAAAAGTCCTGAGTAAATTTGATTGGGATTTTTATTGTGAATAAAAGGGGAAATAAGATGAATAAAAAATTGACAAAAGCAAGTCTATTTGTAGCTGCAACGGTTTTAGTTGGTTTGGCCGGTCAAACTGTTCAAGCTGATTCTTACACGGTTCAAGCTGGTGATAGCTTCTTTTCTATTGCTAGTGGCCGTGGTATGGATCCCTATCAATTAGCTGCTAATAATGGCATGACAATTTCAAGTACAATTTTGCCTGGAGAAACAATTGAAGTTGACGGTTCTGGTCAACAGGATGCTCCAGCTCAGGATACAACTGCTGCAGCAGAACAAGGGCAGTCTGACGATGCTTCTACAGATGCAGGGGCTAATACTTATCCTGTTGGTCAATGTACTTGGGGTGTTAAGCAAGTTACCGGTTGGGCTGGTGACTGGTGGGGGAACGGTGGTGACTGGGCCGGCAGTGCGGCTAACTCTGGCTATACCGTAGGTAATAGTCCGCAAGTTGGTTCGATTATTTGTTGGACTGACGGTGGTTATGGCCATGTTGCCTATGTTACTGATGTTAATGATCAAGGTCAAATTCAAGTCTTGGAATCTAACTACAAGGATAACCCAGAAATCAACAATTACCGTGGTTGGTTCGACCCTAACAATAGCGTTACACCTGGTCAAGTTAGCTACATCTATCCTAACTCATAATCAATTATTGCTAGAATAATCAAGCCTTCTCAGAAATGAGAGGGCTTTTTGCGTGTATAAGGCTTACTCAAATAGTTCAGCGGAGTATTTGAGGTCTGAGCCTAGAAACTTAGAAGCGAAGGAACTACCAAAAATCAGCTTTTGGAGCTTGATGATTATAAGAGACCTTGGAAAATGGGGTAAATAAAAAGGAGCCGTGTGCTCCTTTCTCATTTATCATCTTCTTTGTCGGGGGTTAGAATCATTGGAATAATGATAGGCTCTCGTTCGGTTTGCTCGTAAAGGAAAGGTCTTAAGGCATTGACAATAGCACCATTGATGCTTTGAATACTGGCTTCCTTATTCTTGAGGGCAATCCGGATGGCATTGAAGAGGATGCGTTGACCTTGGCGAATAAGGTCGCCAGATTCACGCATATAGACAAAACCACGACTGAGGATGTCTGGACCTGCCAGAATCATCTTAGTCTTGAAATCAACGGTAGCAACAGCTAAGACAACACCATCTTCGGAGAGATCGCGACGGTCCCGCAGGACAGCGGTACCGATGTCGCCGATACCATTACCATCAACATAGATGTCTTGGGCATTGAAGTGACCGGCCCGACGGGCAGAATCCTTGGTCAGGGCAAGGACATCACCGTTTTCCATGATGAAGATGTTATCTCTTGGAATACCTGTATCTTCAGCTAGACCAGCATGGACCTTTTGCATCCGGTATTCACCGTGAACTGGCATGAAAAATTTTGGCTTAATCAAACGGAGCATGAGCTTTTGCTCTTGTTGGCCCCCGTGTCCTGAGGTATGGATATTGTTAATCTTGCCGTGGATAACATCAACACCAGCCTCTTGGATAGTGTTAATCAGCTTGTTGACGCTGGTGGTGTTACCCGGAATTGGGCTAGAGGAGAAGATAACGGTGTCCCCTGGTTGTAGGGTGACTTGCCGGTGGGTGCCATTGGCAATCCGAGCCAAGGCTGCCATGGATTCTCCCTGGCTACCGGTACACATAATCATGATTTCGCTGGCATGGTAGTTCTTGAGTTCATTGGGTTCGATGAAGGTACCATCAGGAACCTTGATATAACCAAGTTCAATCCCATTGACAATGGCTTTTTCCATTGAGCGACCAAAAACGACGATTTTCCGACCGTTCTTAACGGCAGCTTCGGCAGCCTGTTGCAGCCGGAAAATATTTGAGGCGAAGGAAGCGAAAATAATCCGACCGTGGATGCCACCGATAATTTTCATGATGGATTGACCAACCACTTTTTCCGAATTAGTAAAGGTTGGAATCTCTGCATTGGTCGAGTCGGATAGGAGACAGAGAACGCCATCATCACCAAGTGCAGCCATCCGATGAAGATCTGCTGGTTGACCAACAGGGGTGAAGTCGAACTTGAAGTCACCGGTACAGACGATTTTTCCTTGTGGGGTGTGGATGACAATTCCTAGAGGTTCTGGAATCGAGTGGGTCGTCCGGAAGAAGGTAACGCTGAGGTTCTTAAAAGTCAACTCCGTGTTGTCATTGATTTCGTAAAGTTTGGCATCGCGCAGGAGACCATGTTCTTCTAATTTTCCACGGATAAGAGCTAAAGCCAAAGGTCCGGCATAAACAGGAATATTGGCCTGCTTAAGCAGGAAGGGAATACCACCAATGTGGTCCTCGTGACCGTGGGTGATAACCAGACCCTTAATCCGATCCACATTTTCCACGATGTAGGAATAGTCAGGGATAACATAGTCGATACCAAGGAGGTCGTCTTCTGGAAACTTGATACCGGCATCAACGATGATGATTTCATCTTGATATTCGATACCGTAGGTATTCTTGCCGATTTCTCCCAGTCCGCCTATGGCATAAACCCCGACTTCTTCGGGTTTTAAATTGATATTTGACATATTAGAACTCCGTTAGGCTAAAGGAACCAGATTCCTTTTCGTAATTGAGGTGCATATCTGATAGCAGTTCGACAAATTCGATGTTGTAGCTGGTCTTTTCTTCAACCAATTTGCGAGCCTTGATTCGACCTTGGAGTTCATCTTTAGCATCGATATCAAGATAAAGAGCTTGAGTAGTTTCGCGTCTTGGGTTGCGATCCTTAGTTTCTTGGTAAAAAACTTTATAAATCATGGTTTTCCTTTCTGAATTGTCAGGTTTCACTAAAAGGACCAATCAAATCAGTCTTAGTACTGATTTGATGATTTTCTATTAAATTGTCTTGTGTAGTAGTTTGACCTGAACATTTATAACTACCGAGATTATACCATAAAAAGAGGGATTAGTAAAAAGGAATCTAGCCTGAGATTAGGGAGCCCAAGGTGTCATGGACTGGTTTTTATGATAAAATAATAAGGAATTTAACGAGAGGAAAATCATGAAAATATTAGCTTTTGATACTTCAAACCAGCCCCTATCGGTGGCTCTTTTGGAGGAGGGGAAGATTGTGTCTGAAATGACCTTAACGGTTAAAAAGAACCATAGTATCAGCCTGATGCCCACCATTGATTTTTTGGTAGCTCAAGCTGGCTGGCGCCCCAGTGATTTGGAGAGAATCGTGGTAGCACAAGGGCCAGGTTCCTATACAGGTCTTCGAGTAGCAGTGGCAACTGCTAAAACTCTGGCTTACAGTCTAGGAATAGATTTGGTGGGTCTTTCGAGTTTGCAGGCCTTGTGTGACATCGAGGCTAGTGGCCTGGTCATTCCTTTGATTGATGCAAGGCGTCAGAATGTTTATGTCGGTTTTTATGAGGATGGAAAGTTGGTCTCACCGGAGCGGCATGCTAGTTTGGTGGAGGTTCTGGACTTTGCCAAGACGTATCCAGAAGTAATCTTTGTTGGGGAAGCAGGAAAGTTTCGTCAAGAGATTGAAGCTGCTTTACCTCAAGCAAAGATTATTGAAACTCTGCCTTCTGCAGGATTGTTGGGGAGTTTGGGACAAAGTCTGCCAGCAGTTGATATTCATGCCTTTGTTCCCAATTATCTCAAGCGAGTTGAGGCAGAGGCAAATTGGCTCAAGACCCATCAAGAAAATAATTCCGACGATTACATCAAGCGAGTCTAAAATGAAAGAGGAAGAATTAGCCCAGGCCATTTATGACATTCTCGATGATGTCTATGACCAATCTCCTTGGAGTCTGGAGCAGGTGCGGGCGGATTTAGCCCAGAACAATACCGACTATTTTTATGTCTATGATGGCCCTGAGATTGTTGGCTTTTTATCCATTCAGAATCTGGTTGGACAATTAGAGGTAACTAATCTAGCTGTTAAGAAGGCCCACCAAGGACAAGGTCTGGCTGGTCAGCTCATGCGGGAATTGATCAATCGACCAGAGGATATTTTTCTTGAGGTTAGGGTCTCCAATATTCCTGCTCAAGAGCTTTATGAGAAGTTTGGTTTTTCCCGTGTCGCCAAACGAAAGGCCTATTATCATAATCCGATTGAGGATGCCTTAATTATGCAGCGAGCTGCTAAAAAATGAGAGGCCAAGTCTGGCAAAATGGTAGTTGTGAGGTTGAATAATGTTGAAAGATAGATATATATTGGCGATTGAGTCTTCTTGTGATGAGACCAGTGTCGCCCTTTTAAAAAATGAATCAGAACTGTTGAGTAATATTATTGCCAGTCAGGTTGAGAGTCATAAGCGCTTTGGAGGCGTGGTACCAGAAGTGGCCAGCCGTCACCATGTTGAGGTGATTACTCTTTGTATTCAGGATGCTCTGAGTGAGGCTGGCCTTGAGGCTCAAGACTTGGATGCTGTAGCAGTAACTTATGGCCCGGGTTTGGTTGGAGCTCTCCTGGTGGGAATGGCGGCAGCTAAGGCCTTTTCTTGGAGCAATGGTCTTCCTCTTATTCCTATTAACCACATGGCTGGTCACCTGATGGCAGCTAGGGAGGCGGGTCCTCTGACCTATCCTCTATTAGCTCTCTTGGTATCAGGTGGCCATACCGAATTGGTCTATGTCAAGGAACCTGGCGATTATAAGATTGTTGGGGAAACCAGAGATGATGCGGTAGGTGAGGCCTATGATAAGGTTGGCCGAGTTATGGGCCTCACCTACCCTGCTGGTAAGGAAATTGACAGTCTGGCTCACCAAGGTCAAGATATTTATGATTTTCCTAGGGCCATGATTAAGGAAGATAATCTGGAGTTTTCATTTTCGGGCCTTAAGTCGGCTTTTATTAATCTGCACCACAATGCCCAACAAAAGGGGCAAAATCTGACGAAAGAAGACTTATCGGCTTCTTTTCAAGCGGCCATTTTGGATATTTTGCTGACTAAAACCAAGAAGGCTCTGGAACTTTACCACGTTGAGACCTTAGTTGTTGCTGGTGGTGTTGCAGCCAATCAGGGTCTTAGAGAGCGCCTAGCTGAGGAAATTCCCGAACAAATTGATGTGCGGATTCCTCCCTTACGCCTCTGCGGTGACAATGCTGGAATGATTGCCCTGGCAGCGGCAATTGAGTTTGAAAAGAAAAACTTTGCCAGCTTGGATCTTAATGCTAAGCCAAGTTTGGCATTTGAAAGCTTAACCGATTAGCTTCTTTCCTTGATTTTGGCCAGGTGATTGACTTTTGCCAAGGCCAGTCGAAAGGGAGCCTTAAGCATTACTCTTTCCCACGACAAATGCACAGGAGATTTTTTAAGAGAAAATAATGCTTTCTGTAATTCGGATTTTTCAACATAAATTAAAACTTTTGATGTTTTACTATAGAGAAACATCGAGATAGTTAAAAACGCATCTGTATTATTGTTCAGAAATATCTATTTCATGCCTATGGCGTGTGACTCTTTCCCGAGACTCTTGTCGCGGGTTTTCTTATCTGTTACAATGATAGAATATTCTAAAAATTGAAAGAAGTTGACGGTATGCAAGAAAAAGGATTTAGAGAAGGACTGCAGGATGCCATACCAACAGCCCTAGGCTATATTTCTATAGGAATTGCTTTTGGAGTGGTTGCTTCTTCTGCAGGATTGTCGGCGCTTGAAGTTGGTCTGATGAGTCTCCTCATTTATGGGGGATCAGCCCAATTTGCCATGGTAGCCATGATTGTCTCAGGGGCTGATTTGCTGACTATCACTCTGACAGTTTTTTTAGTTAATCTGTGCAATATGTTGATGAGCCTGCATGCTACGACTATTTTTACCAAGACTCCCTTCTTGCAAAATATTCTTATGGCAACCTTGATTACTGACGAGAGTTACGGTGTTCTTCTGGGAGAGCATGTCCACAACAAGTCTATTACCGCTGCTTGGATGCATGGCAATAATTTAATTGGCTACACGGCTTGGTTCCTATCAACCGTAATCGGAACCCTGATGGGGAAGCTGATTCCTAATCCCCAAGTTCTGGGGTTGGATTTTGCTTTGATTGCCATGTTCATAGGGCTTTTGGTTTTCCAGTTTGATGCCATGATTTCCGAAGGGATCAAAAAACTCTTCCTAATTTTACTGGCCGTGGCCGCCGGGTACCTGTTCTTGGTGACTCTTGTGAGCTCTTCTTTGGCGGTTTTATTGTCAACGTTAATCGGCTGTAGCTTGGGGGTGTTTCTGGATGACAAACACTAGTTTTGTTTTACTAGCAATTTTATTGGGCTTTGTGGTGACCTGGATTCCTCGGGTTGCTCCTTTTGTCTTGGTTAAATACCGAGGCTTACCGGACATTGTTGTCCACTTTTTGAAATATCTACCTGTGACCATTCTTTTTGCTCTGACCCTATCCAGTCTCTTTAGTAGCAAGGTTGGACACCTCCCTAAGTTGAATGGTTGGGAAGCATTGGCTAGTTTGCCAACCTTATTTGTCGCTATTCGGACGAAAAATCTACTCTATGCTGTTCTGACCGGAATTGTCAGCTTAGCTCTCATGCGTTTAATTTTTTAGAAGGAAGTAGCTGTGGTAAAATAGGGACAAGAAAGTGAGGTGTCAATGGTTTTATCAAAGAAACGGGCCAGAAAGGTAATTGAGGAAATTATAGCCCTCTATCCCGATGCCAAGCCCAGTTTGAATTTTGCCAATCATTTTGAATTATTGGTGGCGGTCATGCTGTCCGCCCAAACGACGGATGCTGCCGTTAATACGGTAACCCCCTCCCTCTTTGCTGCCTTTCCGACGCCCGAAGTTATGGCGGAAGCTAGTGAGGCGGACCTAGCCAACTATATTTCTCGCCTAGGTCTCTATCGTAATAAGGCCAAGTACCTGAAAAAATGTGCCCAACAATTAGTTCAAGATTTTGGCGGTCAGGTGCCGCAAACGCGAAAGGAATTAGAGAGTTTGGCGGGTGTTGGTCGCAAGACAGCCAATGTGGTTCTCAGCGTTGGTTTTGGTATCCCAGCCTTTGCGGTTGATACTCATGTCGAGCGGATTTGCAAGCACCATGATATTGTGAAGCAGTCAGCCAGCCCTCTAGACGTGGAAAAGCGAGTGATGGAGATTCTACCAAGAGAAAAGTGGCTACCAGCTCATCAAGCAATGATCCTCTTCGGGCGGGAAATCTGTCATCCCAAGAATCCAGAATGTCATAACTATCCACAACTCTATGACTTTTCTGATTTAAAATAGGAGTCTGAGCAACTGGATTGCCCAGGCAAGATTAATGAACAATGATGAAAGGAATCTTATGCTTCATTTTGAAAACGACTATAATGAGGGAGTTCATCCCAAACTCTTGGAGGCCTTGACCAAAACAAATACTGAAAATCTTGCGGGTTATGGTCTTGATGCCTATACTGAGAGGGCTAGCCAGAAGATTAAGACTGCCTGTCAGGCACCAGATGCCCAGGTCTTTTTCTTAACTGGGGGAACCCAGACCAACCAGGTTGTCATTGATACCATGTTGGCTCCCTATGAAGGGGTTATCGCTGCTCAGACAGGTCACATTTCTGTCCATGAGGCGGGGGCCATTGAATACACCGGTCACAAGGTGCTGACGCTTCCGCATGAAAATGGGAAAATTTTTGCCAAGGATGTCAAACAGACCTTGGAGGATTTCTATGCGGATGGAAATCAAGAGCACATGGTTTATCCAGGCATGGTTTATATCTCTCACCCGACTGAATATGGGGCCCTCTATAGCAAGGCTGAGTTGACAGAACTGGCTCAACTTTGTCGCTCTTATAAAATTCCTCTCTTCCTAGATGGAGCTAGGTTGGGCTATGGTCTGGCGGCTGAAGCTACTGACCTCGACCTGCCAACCATTGCCCAGTTGACAGATGTTTTCTATATCGGTGGGACCAAGATGGGTGCCCTTATCGGTGAAGCAGTCGTTTTCCCCCATGCCAATATGCCTAAACGCTTTAACACCATGGTTAAGCAACATGGTGCTCTCCTAGCTAAGGGACGGATTTTGGGTATTCAGTTTGACCAATTCTTTAGCGATAATCTCTATTTAGAAATCGGGAAAGAAGCCCTGCGACTGGCCGACCAACTCAAGAATATTTTGCAGGATAAGGGGTATCAATTCTTTTACCAATCTCCAACCAACCAACAATTTGTCATTGTTGAGAATAATCGCTTAGAAGCATTAGGAAAAAAATTAGTCTATAGCTTCTGGGAAAAATATGACGATAACCAGACCGTCATTCGGCTGGCCACTAGTTGGTCTACAACCCAGGAAGATATCGATCAATTAAAAGAAATTTTATAAGAAATTAGAGTGGCTGATGAGGCTGCTCTTTTTGAGGTTCTTGTCAGCTGTGATGAGTAACAAGGTTTCAAGTTTGTGAAACAAGCAAATGTCCCTGCATAGACTAGCTCCAGTGTTTGCTGTCCTAGTATTCTAAATTAAATAAAAAAAGCAGCCGCTAGGGCTGCAAAGGGTTTGAATAAGAAGAATTGTGAGATTATTATATTCAATTCTACTAAAAACACGCTTAATTAAAACTGTTAGAAAACTTAATTTTTAACTTATTTAAGAAAAGCCCGAATTACTCCCTCTTAATAATGAGGACTACCGGCCACCCAGCCGGTGCAGAGAGCTGCTGTAATATTGAAGCCACCGGTATGAGCATTAATATCCAAGACCTCGCCGGCAAAGTGCAGTCCTGGAACGGTTTTGCTCTCCAAAGTCTTGGGATTGATTTGCTTGAGGTTAATGCCACCCTTGGTGACGAAGGATTTGGCCAGAGACATCTTGCCTGTGACTTTAATAGGCAAGGTCTTGATTTTTTGAATCAGACTCTTTTTTTCTTGTGCTGTCAGCTGTTTAACTTTTTCTGGAAAACCTTGAGCAAGAAAGTCAGATAGTCGTTCTGGGAGGAGGGACTTCAAAGCATTTTTGACAGACTTTTCACGTTCCTGATCTAGCAGGTTCTCGAGCTCTTGGGTTGTCAACTTGGGCAGGAGGTCGAGCTGGACAACTTCACCACCGGAGACAAAACTAGATAGCCTTTGGGCAGCCGGTCCGGAGAGGCCAAAATGGGTGAAGAGCAGGTCGTGGGTAATTTTGTGTTTACCGTAAGTTAGGGTCACATCATCTAGGGAAATTCCTTGTAGGGTCTTGTGGGGAAAGTCGGTTAACAGTGGACTTTCAGCAGCTTCCAAGGGGGTAACTGTCATCTTGAAATGGCGGGCAACTTCGTGGCCAAACCCCGTAGAACCGGTTGAAGGGTAGGATTTGCCGCCTGTTGTGACAATCAACTTTTGACAGCTGAAAGTTTGCTCGGCCGATTTGAGAATAAAGGTGGTATCCTGCTTCTTAACCGAGACTATTTCGGTTTGGGTCAGAATCCTGCCACCAAGTTCTCTAATTTTATTTTCCAGGGCTTGGATGATGGTAAGAGATTTATCAGTTGTCGGGAACATACGTCCGTGGTCTTCTTCTTTGAGGGGGACACCACTGTCCTCAAAAAAGTTGATAATATCGTGGTTGTCAAACTGGGAAAAAACGCTGTAGAGGAAGCGACCATTGCCAGGAATGCCAGCCATTAGGTCATCAAGGCTACCACTATTGGTCACGTTGCAACGGCCTCCGCCAGTGCCTGCTAATTTTTTACCCAGTCGTTTATTTTTTTCAATCAAAAGTGTGGAAAAGCCATAGGAGCAAGAGGCAACGGCTGCCATCATGCCTGCAGGTCCAGCGCCTATGATGATGGTATCGAATTCAGTTTTTGTCATGACTTTATTATAGCATGTAAGGGAATAAAATGAATATTTTCGGAAAATATTATAAAGTTATTGACAAAACCATAAAATACTTATATACTAAATTAGTAAATCAATTATTTAATAATTTTGAAAAGGAGTTTCTTTATGAAAATCTTAGTATTAAAAACAAACAAACTGGACGCTAAAAATGCAGATTTTACATGGTTAAAAAAAGAATTAAGTGGTAATTGGAAAATTAATCCAAAGCGTCTGGATAAAGTAGAACAAGCAGTTTTATTACTTAATGGTGAATGTATTGCTACTTTTAAGTTAGGTAGTACAATTATGTATAACAAGGAGACTGGAAGGTGTAATTTAGAGTTAGTTCAGGATAATAATCAAGAATTTTTTGGTAAGAGATTTGATTATGGAACAAGTAACCCAGCGACTTTAGCTGATAAAGGTGACTTTTTAGAAAAGTGTATTTAAAAATTTTAAAGGAAGCTATGTCACTTTGGATAATTCCTAAACTTTCAAGCCTTAAATGCTTTCCTTTTATCGAAATTGACAGCCAAAGCCTATTATGATACTATTTTAGGAGAAATTTCGGATAAAAAGAGGACCTTATGGCTATTGAAAAAACAGTCAGTGAATTAGCTGAGATTCTTGGTGTCAGTCGCCAAGCCGTCAACAATCGGGTAAAATCCTTACCTGAAGAATTTGTCGGGAAAAATGAAAAGGGCGTGACGGTTGTTAACCGAGATGGCCTAATCAAGCTGGAAGAGATTTATAAGAAGACCATCTTTGAGGATGAACCAGTCAGCGAAGAGACCAAGCAAAGAGAGCTGATGGAAATTCTGGTTGATGAGAAGAATGCAGAGATTGAACGTCTCTATAATCAACTCAAAGCTAAGGATGTCCAGCTGGCGTCCATGAATGAACAGCTTAATATCAAGGATGTGCAAATTGCTGAGAAGGATAAACAATTGGACCAGCAACAGCAGTTGACTCTGACAGCCATGCAGGATAGTGAAAATCTTAAGCTGGAATTAGATGAGGCTCGCAATCAGGTTGAGGAGATTCAAATCCAGCAAGAGCAGGCTAAAAAAGGTTTCTTCGCTCGGATTTTTGGTCGTTAATCAGTGAATAATTTTCAGGTTAGAACAAGCGTTCTGGCCTCTTTTAATAGGTAAAGGTAAGTATGGAAAAGTTAGAGAACTACATCGCTTTTGATTTGGAATTCAACACCGTAGCTGGGGTTAGCCACATTATCCAAGTATCGGCAGTTAAATTTGCTGGCCATGAGGAAGTTGCTCATTTTGACAGCTATGCCTACAGTTCGGTACCCTTGCAAAGTTTTATCAATGGCTTGACAGGAATTACGGCCGATAAAATTGCCAAGGCCCCTAAGTTGGAGCAGGTTTTGGCAGATTTTCGGACCTTTATTGGTGAGACTTCTCTGATTGGCTACAATGCCCTTAAGAGTGATTTGCCCCTTCTAACTGAAAATAATCTGGATTTGGCCGACCATTATAAGGTTGATGTCTTTGATCAGGCCTTTGAACGGCGCAGTCTGGATTTGAATGGTATTGCCAATTTGCAGTTGCATACGGTGGCTGAATTTTTAGGAATTTCCGGTCGCAATCATGACAGCCTGGAGGATGCTCGCATGACTGCCCTAGTCTATGAAAAATTCTTAGAACTAGATGAGAATAAAAGTTATCTGGACCAGCAAGAAGAAGTGGTAAGCGACAATCCTTTTGCTGCCTTGGGGGGCTTATTTGAAGATTAAGTGGAAAAAAATAAAAATCACCTAGGGTCAGGGCTTGCTAATGACGCTGGGTCATGCCCTAAAATAGCAGATGAACAAAGGAAAACAAGCTAGAATTGTTAGGGTGCCCGCTCTAGTTTACTAGCCTGTTTTAATCTTTGTATCATATCTAAAAGGAGGTGACAGTCATGTCTCAGACTTATTCCACAGGTGACTTGGCTAAGTTGGCTGGTGTTTCTGTCCGAACGGTTCAGTATTACGACAAGCGTGGTATTCTTGAGCCCTCCCAATTGAGCCAAGGTGGTCGGCGGATTTATTCAGAAAGCGATCTCGAACAACTCCAAATCATCTGCTTTTTGCGAGACCTAGATTTCTCAATTGAGCAAATCAAGAAGGTTATGGCAGAAGCAAATGCTAGTCAGGTTTTAACCATGTTGCTGGAGGATAATATTGCTAGTCTAAAGCAGGATATGGCTAAACGCAAAAGTCAACTTGACAGGTCTGTCAAGCTACTTGACACGCTCAAGGGCCAATCTGGCCAAAGCCTAAAGCTAGTCTCGGATATGACCATAGTCATGGATAATCAAAAGAATTGGCGTCGTTTGCAATTGAAGTGGTGGTCTTCAATGATAATTTCTGCAGGGGCTTATATCGCCCTAATGCTCTTTGTTCCTCAACCTTCGTGGTTGCAATGGACAGAAATGGTAATTTTCATTATCTTCTTTACTGGGCTAGTCATTTATTTCAGAAGGCAGTATGTCTATCTTTGTCCAAATTGTCATCAGCTCTTTGAGCCAAGTTTTAAAGAATTTGCTTGGGCAGGGCGTGCTCCCAGAACTCGCAAGCTGACCTGCCCTCATTGCCACAAGAAATCCTATTGTCTGGAATTGGCCAAGGAGAAGAAGTAGAATAAACAAAAACACCGCTGGATTCTCGTCCGGCGGTGTTTCTATCTGTATATGGCAGGGGTGTGCCTAACCTGATTGATAGCCTATCAGAAAGGCAATTTACCAGCAAAGGCTCCCATGGTTTTCTTGGTCGCTGCATCAATCTGCTCCAGGGCATCATTGATTGCTTGGCTGGTCATGTCTTGCAAGGTTTCGATGTCTTCTGGGTCAACAACTGCCTCCTTAAAGTCAATGCTGATTAATTTCTTGTCGCCGGTGAAGCTGGCAACAACCAGGTCTTGGGCTGATTTGCCAGTAAAGGTTTGGCTAGCCAATTCACCCTGCTTTTGCTCCATTTGCTTTTGAAGCTTTTGTGCTTGCTTCATCATATTTTGCATATTCATCATAAGATTTTCTAAGTTCCTTTCGTATCAAGGGATTGAACCCCTTGATTATTTTTTTGTTGCCTAAATTTGCCTTATTGTTAGAAATTATCAAAAGCAGTAGCAATCTCTTTCTGTTGAGTTGGAAATAAATGCGAATAAACATTTATTGTAGTATTGATTGAACTGTGTCCTAAACGTTTCATCAGGGTATAAAAGATATAGTCTTTTCCTTCACCGTTTCGTAAGCCTTGTGAAATAAGAAATGCTGCATGAGAATGCCTAAAATCATGATTACGAATTAGCTTCAAGCCCTTAGGAAGTCGTTTCTTAAACCTTACCCTAAAATTAGAAATGTTAGGACCAGTTAATATTTCTGGACTTGTTTGGTAAATTTGTAAACTATTTGGATTGTCCGTAAATTCCTTTAACAGATCTCTTTGTTTTTCTTTCCATGATTTTAATTCATTCACAAAAGAATCATGTAAATAGATTCGACGATTTGATTGAGTCGTTTTAACTGTTCCAATATAGACTTGACAATTTCTATAATAAGCAGTGTGCTTAATATCAACATACTTTTCTATAAGATTAACATTTTCCCAAGTTAAAGCCAATGCCTCACCAATACGCACTCCTGTATACATTAATACACGATACAAAAGCTGAAATTGGTATTCACTCTTTTCAAATAATGAATCAAATAATTTAAATTGTTCAGGTGTGTAATAGGACATTTCCTTATGACGTTGTGGTAAACACCGTAAACCATCACAAGGATTATCTTGCCGAAGTTGGTTAGAAACTGCTACATCAAACATCTTATGTAGAAAAATCATTTGCTGATTAACATGTGAATTTGATAATGTTCCCCCTTTGACACTTGGTTGTTTTTTTAACCAATTTCGATACTCTTTCACATCCGTAACCGAGACGGTACGCATATTTGCATTTTTAAAATACTGAGATACATATACACGGTAATAGGATTCTTGACTATCTATTGTCCCTTTCTTATTGCCTCGAAGTTCATCCTCTTCTTGAACAAGTGAATAGAGGTAAACAACAGAGATTTTATCTTTGTGACTAATCTGATGAAGTCTATTAATACGATAATCCGCCTCGTATCGTTCTGCTTCTTCACGTGATTTAAAACCTGTTTTTCTATGACGTCTTTGAGAACCTGTTACAGTATCATAACCGTCACTAATATCAACCCTCCATTTTTTATTTTTTTGTCTAGTTACTGTCATTTTGAACTCCTTAAAATGGCAGTATCTTCTTGAACAGACCCTATTATATCATTTTGAGGAAATAACTCAAAACCAAGAATCAGCTCCACAGTTTTAATAGGGACTCTACCTACCCTTTTATTATCATACCAATCAAAGCCTTCAGCAACTAATTTTGCTTTTGCTACCCTTATTAGCTTTTTTGATTGTGATTCAGAATAGCCAGTTAATCTCATTATGTCATTTTTAGTAACATTAGTAATCATATAGTTTCCTTTCTAAAATATAAAAAATAGGACCAAAGACAATGCCCTTAATCCTATTTGCCAATCACATAAGTAAATGTGCTTGCTGTCGCCTTATCAAATGTTCGATAAGACACGCTTCCCAGTCCTCCAGTTCCATTTGATTCAGAAATCAAAATAGATCCATCCTTCTTAACCTGTTCCACAAAGGCCACGTGACCATAGGAAGGATCAGCACCAGCCTCTCCTGGAGCAAATGAGATAGCTGAATGTTCTGTAGGAGTATGAGTAGTCTTATAGCCAGCTTTGCTTTTCCAAGCTCCGCCATTTCCCATATAAGGGTCATAAGACACCCCAACTTCCTTAGCACGATTATAGACGAACCAAGTACATTGCCCCCAAGGATAAGTAGAAGCATCATAACCAGAGGTATCAATCTTCTTAGTCAAACTATAGCCAGAAGGAACCCCTGCACTTGTAACACCTCCACCATCATGACTTTTACTGCCAGAATCTTTAGGAGGCTTAGGCGTACCACCATGGTCATCAATCCACTTATCCATTTTCTCCATGACCTCAGCCCGCTTTTTACCTGTGCCGGAAGTATCAGTAAAATAAACACCTCCATCTTTAGATGTATTTAAACTACCATTGGCATTTTTTTTAGCTTTATCATCCTGGATTTTAAAACTCTCATTTTTATTTTGAATAATGGTTGTTTTGGTTAAACCAGTCACAGCTGATTCGTCATTAAAATTAGAAGCATTGTCTGGATTAGAATCATAAGCACCATATCCAAACATATTAGCTCCTTTTTGCGTAGCAACTCCTGCAGTACCAAGTGAACTTTCCATCTCTGCTATGGCCACAATAGCACGGGCATCTAGGCCAGAAGTTTTTTCCCACTCCAGAACTTTCTTCCCATTTATACGAGATTTATCATATTTAATCCCCGTTGAATTTAAAAAACCATCGATCTGATCAGCTTTAATTCCGTATCTATGAGCCAATAAATTATGCGTATAGGCATTATCTGTTGACCAATGTTCAACATAAGTTACTCCCTCAACAGTCTCACTAGAACCAGGGCTAGAAGCAGAGTCACTTGCCCCTACTAAAGCACCTACAGCAATCACAATCAAAATCAAAGGAAATAAAAGAGTTCCCAATGAAATAAAAATCAATAATTTTTTCTTCATTTTTCCTCCTTCATTACTTCACATAAACAGTCAAAACCAAACTACCAAACAACCATCTTGCTTGAGTAACTAATGAATTTTCCCTAATCTCAGCTAACAGGTTATCCATATCATCATTTTTAACAGAAAATAAAAGAAGAAAGGCTACAGACCTTTCTCCATTCTCATAGGCTTTGCAAACAGCATTTTCAACGATAATAGGAAACCGCTGACGAGAAAAAACTCTGATTCTTTTCATCTATACCTCACCTCGAAGTCTTGATAACTCATTAATAATTTGGTCTCTACGTTTCAAATTAGATTTAATCTTGTCATCCTTGGATAATGATTTTCGATAATTCCGAATAAAAGCGTTTGAACCCTGTGCCTTATACATAGCATTATCATCCTGATAAGTGTCTAATTCTTTTTCCAACTTATCAACCTTATTTTGCTGTTTTTTAGTCATTCGATTATTCCGCAACTCTTCAAATTCTTCTGGATTCCAAGAAGTCTGTTCAGATCCAGGCATAGGACTATCTTGATTAAAAGAACTCTTGTGTTCATCCTCGATAATTGCAGAATCAGTTTGCCTATCTGATGAAGGCATGTCAGGCTCTTCCTCAAAAATACCACTATCACCTGAAGAAGGTTTCTCTGCTCCAAATTTTGAACGGTTTCCAGAAAAAACATCTTTTAATTTTTTACTGCCATTGACTAGAAGACCTGCTCCGAAACCTGTTGCACCAAGAATGAAATTCCCAGAATGTTGGGCCCGCTCAAATACACTTGCAGACCTATCTTTTAAAGCATCGACTTTATCAGAAACCCTTGACGGTATTTGAGATAAACTATTTTTTCCATCCGCTACTCTACGCTCAACATCATCTACTTTGATACGAGCACGAGAACCAAGAAGGACCTCAATCAATTCACCCTTATATTTCCAAAGTAAAAAATAAACAGTTGCTTTTGAAACAACTGAAGTCATTAGTTTAAAAACCAATTCAAAGGTTGATAATGAGGAATTGGCCTCAACAGCTTTATCAAAACCATTATTGATAAAACTTTCTATAACCTTTTCCAAGTAAAAAATAGCCAAAATTAACAGACTGGTAATAGCTGGAAAGGAGAGCCCACCAATCATAATTTTAAAGGCCCCAAATAATAAATCCTGCATTTTAGGAAATAGAGAAACTAATAGAATGACAGGAAAGAGCAAAATCATAATTAAAACAAGAGCTTGAGCCAAAATATTCAATAACTGAATCAACACTATTGGAATAGCGATAACAAAAGCTTCAATCGTTTTAAAAATAACATAAAAGAATTTGATAAACATGTAATCCCAAACAGCGGAAACCCAACGATTTTTTTCTCCGTCATCATTAGCACCATCCCCTAGGTCATCTAAATAATCCTCACGGTCAGAAGTTGAAACAGCATTAAACTTACCATCTTTATCAGTACTACCAAGTACCTTAGAATCATCAAATTTTTCTTTATTATTTGATTGACGATTAACATATTGGCCGTCCTCCCTACCAGTATTGACAAAAAGATAAGCGGTATAAGAAGTTTCAGCAATATAACTATCTGCAATAGAATCCCCCATTTTTAATGACTGACCATCACCATAAGAAACGGTAATATCTGATAGTTTGCTAACAGCCGTTTTAGAAAAATTATCAACTGTATTTAAAATGTACAACCCACCAGAAGTTTTAGAAATTGTTCCAAACCAGCCAAAACCTAGAGCAATAACCGCCAAGGTATAAAGTAAACGCTTAGAGAAGTTTCCCCTAGAAGAAGCAAAAAGATAAAATAAATAAAAGCCCAAACAAGTAATAGCCAAGAAAACCAAAGAACCTTTAGCAACCCCTCCCGTTGTCGAACCTGTAAAGCCATGCCAAATAGAAAGAGAAGCCTTATAGACATACTTCTTATAACTGCCATACAAATCTACTTTTTCTAAAAGTCTTATCGTTAAAGAGAAAAAGCCAACAACAACATTTAAAATAAAAAAGCCAAAATTGACAATTATTTCATTTACCATTTTAATAATAGCAGTAACATTCAATTCAGCTGTTTTTTCCAGATACGACTTTAAAGAAAAAATATCAACACCCTTTAATTTTTCAAATGCTTTTTGGACAGACTCCTCTTTTTCCATAAGCTTACCTCCTTAACTAGCATATTTGTTTTCAAGATTTGATGAAACAGTTGATTTCATTGGTTTAAGCAGCGGATCAATACCTTCAAAGATATTGTAAACGGAAATCATATTAAGATTGCCATAAACATCCTTATAGAGGCATTGACCAGAAATCATATTACCCAACCACTCTAGATTTTCTTCATTAACATCAAGGCCAACGTGTTCCAAAATGTCTGGAAGTTCGTGGTCCTCACGAAAAGCAAAAAGTGTTCCAAATCCCGTTGTATCATCATCACCTTCAGCATCATGTACAGATTGAGTAATAAGGCCTAGAACATTATTATAATATCGGCCAACCCGACGCATAGATTGAATAACAGCTCGTCCTTCAGCCGAATTCATCAAAACCCAGGCTTCATCGAAAAATTCAACTGTATCTTCAAACCGATTTAACTCACCGAATCGAGTACAAAAAGCCCCTAGTGCGAACATTAGGGTAGTTGAATTAATTTCCTTATCTGAGACTGTTACTTCCTGGTTATTACCCTTATTATCTGGCAAGGATAAGTCCGCAACTTCAAGAACCGTTACCCGTTTATCATAGGATAAACCTTCAACATCACCATAAGAAAAAGCTAGCTCAAGAATAGAATTTTTAACAACCGAATTCAGATACTTACCAACAGATTGAATATCTTTTTCTTTACTATCAAGTAAAATATCCAAAACATTCTTCAACCCGACAATTTCTCCTCGTTGCCGTTGGTCTACCACAGTATCAATAGCTTCTTTAATAGCGGTCATTTGGTCCATAGTCGTTGTGATATGTTTATTTGAAAAGATAAGATAATTAAGCATATTCTTTGAAACAGAAACGGCATCATCCTTATCCAACATCACAATCGGATCTAAAGCTCCATGATTAGATTCGACCTTACTATCCAAAGTGACAAAATTAAAATTCTGAATATGTTTTGCCAACAAAGGAAATTTTTTTTCAAAATCAGGGCTATTAACAATAGCTTCAAAATGCTTTCTAATGGAGCGTTTAGGATCCACATACAAAGTTTTAACATCCTGAATTGAAGTCAAAATAAAAATTAATTCTGCTAAAAATGATTTTCCCTCACCAGTAGCTCCAGTAATCAGAAAATGAGGATTTTTGGTTTGTTTTCCAGCAATCCCTTCCTTATTCCCAACAGTAGCATTAAACAGAACCATATTTTTTGAAGACTCTTGTGCCTTTTCGATACTCTCCCAACGACCTGTCCAATTGTCAACTCGTCCAATATGCCAACCAATACGATTACCCGAAGAGGTATTAGTGAAAAACATCAATTCTGCAAAACCCCTAGGCGTAACATAATGTGGCCAGGTTCGAGTTTTATTTTCCAATGGAGCACCAAACAGTAGCGATTGAAAGAGATAAGGAGTATCATGGCTAGCCTCACTAACTTCAACATGCATATCCTCAAAATACCCCAGAACAACTTGACGGCGGCGTCTCAACTGAGATAGGCTAGAACCAGTTACAATCAAGAAGGCTCCATACTCAATAACTTCTTCCTTACCTCCGACTTTTTTCATCAAATCTTTTAAAGACATAGAACCTAAAATAATATCATCTTGTTGCACAGTATCTGTACTCTCAGCTTCCTGCATGATATTACCGTACCTAGTATTGGAACGTCCCATCCGACCTTTAAGAGAATTCTTATCCATAAATTCAGCCTTAATCCGCAATTCAACAGGGAAATTAAACCGCTGGACAAACTCGCCCAAATGAAATCCATTGAAAATTATCGGTGTTTTAGCAATAGGTAAAACGGCCATAAAAGAAGAACCATAAGGACTTTCCAATTTCAAGAAACCACCAGCCATTGGCTTAATCACAGTATCAGTAACATTAATAATAGACCGATTTGCAATGACTTCTTGTTTCAAATGAGGAATATAACGCAAATACTGCATACGTTGATAATAAAACAACTCTTCATCAGACAACCGCTGTACTCTGAGAGCAGAAAGTGTCTGATAGACATCTGCCTCACTAGACAAATAATCTTGATACCAGTCCTCTGCAATTTCATACTGATAACCAAGGCTATTAGCGACCATTTCAGAGACATCAGAAAATTTCTCCAATGCCAAATCTTGAACTGTGGCTCCAATATCTTCTTTCAAAAGATTTACCCCAATTAACCAATCAAATTGATAAGGAATTTCCATCTCAGCAGTTAGTTTGTCAACAGAATAATCAAGCATTTCCTTCCCAAGAGCGTCACTATCAGGAGAAAAAGCACCTGAAAAGTCATTCATTTTTTCTTCCAATAGATAGTCCTTCGGAATTAACGAAATTTCAAAAACTTTACTCTTGCTCAATTTTTTAATAATTTGAGCAACCGTCACTTTATGCTTTGCCTTTTTTCCTTTATCTGTGATAGTAATAGGTGTATTGGGAACCCGATAAAATGCCATAACCGTTTTATCATTTTTTAGGGCCAAATTATCATAAGTTCTAATAATCGGATAGGCTAACTTCATATAATTTAAAACCTCCTTTTATAAATTTGTCTTTTCAAAAACAATCTCTTCATCATCAATAATCTCTGCTCGATCTTCATGATAAATAGCTTTATTATTCAACCGAAATTCAATCAAATAACGAAGATAATCAAAGATAAAAATGTGCATTTTTTTACCCTGCGGTTCATACTCAGTATAAAATCTAGCAACCTTATTAGGAATAAACCAATAAAGACAGAATGAAATAGAATGGGTCAACTTATTGATTGGATTTAAAATAGGTTGCAAAGCTACTACCATAAACACAAACACCAAGATAAAAACTAAAAAAAAGGATAACTGCATTGGTGTTGCAAAATACCAAATTCGTTTACCTTTTCTTGTCTTAATTTCTTGAATCCAGTAAGGAGCATTAATCCCTCTAGCATAATCATAAAGTCTATCGTCATTCATATCACAACCCCGTATCAATACCGAATAGACTTAAAATCTTTCCAATAACAGTTAGTAGTTGTTTTCCTCCTCCTGTAAGAGAAGCAATCAAAGCATAAAATCCTAAAGTAGAAAAGGCACCAATCCAATTACTACTTTTCCAACACTTTATCAATATAAGGACTGCAATAAAAGTAATCAAATAAAAACCATCACCTTGCATCCATGATTGTAATTTTGATGTATCCATGTATTAATTTCTCCTTTATTTTTATTGACCATAATTAGCTGGAATCGTATGCTTCAAATCTTCCACATAATAAGACTTGTTCTTCTTAGATAAAGTAAATGTAAAATTTTCTGAATGCGTTGAACCAGCCACTTCAAAAGTTGCTTGGGCATAAGCAATTACTTTGTTTCCCGAAGTCTTATAATAAGAGTAATCGAGAGATTTAAAAGTTGTATTATCAACCATTGTTAAATGAGAAGCAATCAAATCCAAATTATCCTGGTCAGTTGTGTAATTAGTAAAAAATACTTTCAAAAAGCGATCCAATTTTTTCCTAGACTTATCAGAAACACCATCTGACTTATCTAAGCTAACCTGGGCCGTATCTTTAACTTGCTTATCTTGGTAATTCTCTATACTAGAAAACCAAGGTAAGCCCGAAATATAATAGCCATGCTTAGTTTTAGCAAAAGGGATATTAAACCCAGTAGCAATATCTTTTTCGGATGTCTTATCACCATCCTTCACCTTTTGCTTATAATGAACTTCATAAGTAGCAACATTTCCCTTGACCTTAACCAACCTGGACCAATCTAACCAACTCTGATTTCTGGTCTGTCCTTGTGATTGAATGTCAGGCTGACTACCATAATAGTCATTTAATTTTTTAGCTTGCTCTGATTGATCATCAGGATTTTCTGGAACATAAAAATAATTCCAAATAAAATCGCTTAAATAATTTTTTAAACTATCATTGATTTGAACATTGCTACTAGTTCCTGATTTACTAGTAGATAAGGTTACTAAATGTTTTTCCAAAGAAACAACCTTCCGACCAACAGTTATAGAACGAAATCCGCCAACTAGGCCAACAATTAAGACAAAACCAAGTCCTGATACAACAATTTTATTAACTGTTTTTTTATCAGCAATTTTTAGCCTAGGTTTACCTTTCTTTTTAGGACGTTTAGAAAATCGTTGCAAGTAAGACCTGCACAGACTATAATATTCCTTCATCTTCCCCAACTCAATTTTCTTCATTTCAACCTCACTTTCTATTAATCTATAAACTCTGATAAATAAAAACCGTTAGGTGTAGCTACAACCTTACCTGTCATCATAAAACCATTTATAATCTGTCTAGCATTACCCATGGCGTATACAATATTAGCAATATTATCAGTAGACCTACCTTCAAATAAAGCCTTTAAAATTTCACAATCACCACCTTCAACTAAAGAAAAGCGACAAGCTAAAATACTAGCAATATCCCAACATTTCTCAAGCAACAACTTGACTAAGCTTTCATCCCCTTGACACTCATTTTCTATATAAAATCTCAATTGATAGGCCTCTACAATAGTCATTACCCGTTTAATATTCCAATCTTCAAAACCTACAACCATAATTTCATCAATAGATGTGTCGTTTCTAACCAAACTTTGAATGATTTGTTTGGGGCTATAATGCATTAAATCAACTGTTGCTAAATGCTCACTACCAGTATCTGTATAACGCCTTAGAACTGCCAGCATAATATTCCTCCTCAAACACCCTCCCCTTTCCCTTAAATCCTTCAATTAGCAATCAATTAATAAGTTTTCCATGGTTTAAGTTGAAGATATACCCAACCAACATTTTTGCTCCAATGTTTCAAAACAAGACGACGTTGGCGAATGAAAGTTAGCCCTTGCCGAATTGTACGATATTCATATTGCCAATGTGCTAAGTCATCAGCGTGAACAGTTGACTGATCGTGATTGATTTGCTGGCTAATAGCACCACCAGCTGGGACACCAACTCCAGCCAAGGTCAAACCCAAAACAGCTTTAGTAATTGTTTTCTTCATTGATTTTTTCATAATAGTTTCCTTTCAAAACCAGCAAATTAAAGATATTTGCTTTTCACATTTTAATAATAGTTTTCAAATAAAAAAGCCAGGTAATCACCTGACTAGTATTATTTGAATTCACCCAGCTTATGCCCAATAGCAGACATTGCAGTATGGGCCTTCTTAATAGCATTGTTTTGATAATAATAAGACTTCACATGATTTCTTAACATATCAACCATATAAGATGGCAAAGTCAATTCTTCACCCGATTTCTTCAAAAGGCCATTAAGCTCTCCAGCTTTTTCCCATGATTCATCGTATTTATGATTCACCAACATTTCTGATAGCTCCTGAGCTACTTTCAAAACCTTCTTGTCCAATTCTGATTGTGTTCCAGCCATAACTTTACCTCGCAATTTCTTTCATTTTCTCTTATTGATCTGATTCTTTTACTTTTTAGTAGGATCTCTATTTTTCATAACTGCTCCTTTATAAAACTAATCTGGCATAGCCTGTTTGAACTAAAGATTCAGCCACCCATCTAACATTAGCTGACATCTCTTTCAAAGGCCACGTGAATAACTCATTAAAAAAAGGCTGTCTAGCTTCTTGCCGGACCGCCTTCTTAACTGCATTTTGAAAATGCTCCTCATTTTTAAAATCTTCTTTTCTAAAATCTGCTACATATTTCAACTCCATATCTTTTTTGGGTTCTATATACAACAAACCCCAATAATCAATCAAATCTTTGACTAAATCAATATCATAGCACTCTAAATATAAATCCTCATAGCCTTCAGGAAACCTAACTTGTTGAATCGGACGATTAAACTTTTCAGGAATATTGATAGGCTTATACCTGGTCGACAATGGCATCAAACTGTACCCCATTTCGTTCGCAAATTTCTTCGGCTATCTTAGTATGATTATTGCTAAGATAAGCTTCTGAGATGATTTCTGAAACCTCATCAGTTTGATAAACAATGTCGGCAATTTTGAGTAATTTTAAAGCACTAGAAACTTGTTTCGTCACCCAATGCTTGGTTCTACCATAATCAACTTGACGCGGTCTAGTCACAAATTTAAAACCTTCCTGAGTGCCAACTAGGTTATCCCACTCATTATCATAGTGATCGCTCCAATCCATAACCTCGAAATAATTATTAAGTATTCTAGCTCCTATTTTTGTTAAATCGGTTTCCATGGTATACCATTCTTTTAATACATCAAAAGCCCTAGTATCATGCAGTTCAACTTCATAACGATTTTTAAAGTTATAAACTTCACGAATATACTCAACGGATACATCTTTTAAAAGAGCTTGTTCATAGTCTTTCTGATAAAATCGAATCATTACACTAGATTGACGACTTCCAAAATTAAGAGTTAAGCCCTGATTCACAAAGCGACTATCAACCTTTTTTAAACCCTCAATCGCTGTAAAAGTCTTAAACCGCTTCATAATAATCTTATTTGCAAAAATTCTTGCCTTCATATCAAACAAATCAATATTGCCAGATTTTTTATACAATTCATCAAGAGCAATATCAAACCTTGGAAAAGCTAAATAATCTTCAAGAGGCCTTTCTTTCCTGGTTTCCTCAGCAAATAAAAAGACATCATGCAAGAAGTCAAACCAACTCCGTCCCTGTTGCATAAGTAATAATTCTAGTTCCCGACATCCACCTCCTGTTAAATCAATTAAAGTACCGGATTCAACTTTTTTCTCACTTTCCGAATAGAGTACCCGAATAGCTCCGTAAGTCACCATACTAGAATAACTGTATAAACTTTTTTCTTCCAAGAAAAAATCAGTTGGTTTCAACTGTAAAACTTGTTCAATCACCTGTTTAAAATCTAATGTCTTAAATCGAATTTTCAGCCAATCAACAGAACCTTCTAACTTAGTTTCAGACTTACGATTTAAAAAATGAAACAAATGTTCTTCAAATTCTTTATTAATGTTACGCTGCCCTTGTTCAATATTACGATAGTTATAGTAACTGTAACCAATAATAGAAGCCATTTTCTTTTGGGTAAAGCCTAACTCAAGCCTGATACGCTTTAGCTCTGTATGCGTTAACATGTTGATTTTCTCCTTTCTATGTTACTAATAGACTTGTCAGGAAATGGTTATTTCACAAGCTATTTCAGGCTTGTGTTAGTTTTAACCCCCCTATTAGTATCGGGTGGTTAAAGCTTTTTGGGCCTGCCTACGGCATGCCCAAAAACCGCCTCGCTTGTCAGCTCAGGTCGGGCAGGTCGACCGGGCTTAACGCCCTGACCTTGACCTTCGTGCCTACGCTGGCTCATTTGCAGAGACAAAGTAGTTTAAGACCACCTGCTTATAGGTTAAACCAAGCCGCTCCTTGTCAGATAACAATGTCTCCAATACATCCACATCAGCTTCATCCAATACAATCTGGCCATCAACTCTAGCAAAAACATAGTCCTGTTCTTCTATATACTTCACTAGGTTTCTCAATGTTGAAACTGGAATACCTGTTTTATCAGCAAAATCATTTAAAGAAATCAAAGCACCATCTTGCTTTTCTTCCGATTCTTCAACATCAACAGACTTGGCTTCTTCTTGAGTATCCAACAATGGATCTTCTAGAACTGGGAGCTTAGCGTATTCATCAAAGAATGAAAAGCCTTGGTCAAGTGGAACGACTGGAGAATAAAATTCTTGAGCCACCTCACCACCATTAGCAATATAACCACGGCCAAATATCTTTTCACCATTAATTTCATCAATCTTTTTAAAGACCTTACTAGCATTAGCTTCTCCAAACATCATCTTATAACCCATATCTTCCAAATGTCCAACAGAAATCCGCTTCATGAATTGATCACGCAAAGAAGTTTTCAAATATTCTCCATCAGGCCGCTGCATAGCCACTATCAGAAAAATACCAGCTTGGCGACCTTTTAAAATGAGTTCAGTCAGATACTCGACAAAAGCACTTGAAGAATTAAAATCACGATCTAACTTTGCAGCTAGAGCAGCCAATTCATCAATAACAATAAAACGTGGCTTTAAGCCATAAGCATGATATTTCTTTCCAGCCTCATAATCAGGTCGGCTAGTCATATAATCATACCGTTTATCCATTTCAATTTCCGCCCGCTTCAGACAATTAAGCATATCTGCCTTATTCCAATAAACCTGCCCTTTAAAAACAGGAATATTTTTCAAACCAACAAAATCCGATCGCTTAGGGTCTAGAATTTCAACATAACCAATTTGAGCAAGAATCCAAATAATTGCCATAGTAAGAATAGTCTTTCCTCCACCAGTACCACCGCCAATCAAAAGATGAGGTTGAGCATCAAAATCCCAATAAACATCCTTCATCAAACGGATACCTTTTTCAGTCATCTCAACATCAAAAATAGACAAACGACCAGAAAATTGGTCAGTAGCAATAGTATAAGAAACGTAGCCTTTGGTAAATTGCTTATTCATAAAATCGCCATCAAACATAATTTCTAAGGCCTTTTCCAAGAGTAGAAATCTTTCCTGAAACCGACTGCCCTGTAATTGAAAAGTGACAACCACACTAAATTTATCACGTTTCAAATATACCTTTGGTAATTTAATATGTTCAACGGTTCTATTATTGCGTTTAACCCGTTTAACTACATAAAGATTATTTTCCAGTAAAAAATGAGAAATTACTCTCAAATTTTCTAATCGAGCAAAAAATAGAAACTTTCGATAACAAAGTTCTTGCAAGAGCAACACAACAAGCAAACTTCCAAACAATTCAGCAAACAAAATTGCACCATATTTGATTGGGTCATACTGGAATAGGAGCAAGTGGGTATAAGTAATAAATCCAATTACCGATAAAAAGGGAAAAGAAAATAAAGCAAACGTTAAAATCCTTAACCTTTCATGAAATTTTCTAATCCGAACCCCCTTATAAGAAAATAAACTCAATCAGATCATCCTTCTTTCTTAGGCTGATCAGACTTTCTTGAAGGCACAATGTCTGTTGCCCTAATTTTAACCCCACTTGTCACAACACGCCGGTCATTAACAATATCTGTACTAGACCAAAAACGAGCAGTAGGAGCAACCAAAGTCACCTCCTCATTATAATTTTTTTCTGCAGTCATCTTAGCAACCTTAGCTTCTGGAGGGACTGTCACCGTAATATCACCATTAACAGAGGAAGAATACAACTTCACATCAACGCTTTCAATATCGTCTGTTTCACGTCGCTTTTCTTCCCCAGCCTCATCAACATAATCTTCCCAGCGGTGAACCAGGATAGTATCCAAATAATTCAAAGTTCCAAGTGTTTTATCTGTGTCAAACTTTTCAATCACATCAGCAGCATATTTTATAGTCATAGTTATCTCCTTTATTATTCATTTTCCAAAATTTATTTAGCTTTAATAATCCGCATTTCAGGGGCAACAAAAACATTTTCACGCTTTCGCTTGCCACCAAACCGAAAAGATCGCCGTTCAATCGCAATTCCACGAGGGAAAACCACTTTTTGACGTCCTTCTGGTACATCCGACATTTTAAAACCTTCCACAACCAAAAAGGCAGAAGGTTCTTTACGAGAAGATAACTCAAATACCCGATAGGAAGTTGGATTGTAGTCATTCTGCTTTACTTCTTCCATACCAGAAACAAAAACATCATTTCCTAAGACCTCGCTAGGGTCAACAAAAACTTTTGTAATTTCCATATATTCTTACCTCAATTCATCTTTACTAGACCTTTTAAAGACTTGTCTAGGTCATTTCAATAATCAAAAAAAGCACAACCTCTTGTGCTCTCTGATGGTGCTCTCACCAATACCATTGTTACCTCCTAATTGATAATAACGCCTCGTTTAAACCAACGGTCCTGTACTCGCTCTTTAAGCTCGGTATCAAAACCAAAACGAGACACCAAGAAAGACGAACTACTATAATTTCCTTTACCTTGATAAAAGTCTTTCAACGCCTCCTCATAGGTATCTATAAAGTCTTCCAAAGCCTCCTTTCCATTTAGATTAACTGTAAACGGGTAAATCGTAGAATTAACTAACCTTTCCCCAGCCTCAAGAATAGGCTCAATACCATAGAAACTAGGTAAAACCTCTACCCTTGGATTATCAATATAGACACTTTTAGCTACTACTTTAAGTTCAATTCTTCATCACCCCTTTCAAATATGAAAAATCCAATTTTCAAAAACAAATAATAAAAACTCCACCAAACACATAGACAACACTAATGCCAGAAGGAACAAAACCGATAATATAATAACTTTTGTGTCCTCCGAAATCGGAACAAACTTTCTATTATATTTTTTTGCCATCTCTAACTCCAACTTTCATACTAACCATCTTTTAACTAATCTAACTCACAAAATAAGAATCAACCACCTGCCATTTCTTCCTAATATCAATCAAGAAAAAGACCAAGTCAGAAGCTGGATTACCGCCATATATCAAGTACTCATCTTCACCCAACATATCTTCAGCAATACTTCTATCTAAATCCCCCAAAGACAAAACATAACACCGATTAAACTTTTGACCAACATCAACAATATACAATTGACCATCCTTAAAATGGCCAAGAACCATATTTCCATCTTTCACCTCAATACACAAAGAAATATAAAAAGGCGACCAACAAGCCACCTAGAAATAAAAAATTAAAAAGACATCCACCACAACCTTCATTAAAAAGAGTTGTCAAAATGAAAGCACAAACAAAACCAGCAAGAAGCATTACAAACACCTCTTTCACTTATTTTTTTACAAATCACTATACATCTGTCTTAGCAAATCACGAACATCAGTCTTGCGAACATACTTAGTCGGATCATCAGCTGACACATGGACACGGTCGTTATAACATTGGCTATCATAAATCTGTTTAATCAAGCCATGAGATAATTTGCCATTATAACCTTTCTCGCACAAATCCCGATATGAGTAAACCTGATCCCGTGGAACAGTATCAAAATTTGTGACTACATCACGACCAAGTAAATAATCAATCGAGCAATAAAAATAGTCGGCCAACTGGACCAACTTTTCAATATCTGGTTTTCTTTCTCCAGTCTCATACCGACTATAAGTTTTTAACTCAACAGCAAGATAAGTCGCCACCTGCTCCTTACTCTTACCACTATCAACGCGCATTTCCTTAATTCTATCTGCTAAAACTGTCATTATTTTCCTCCTCAAAAAAGCCATGATTATTATCACAGCCTCAATTTATAATTTTCTTACCATTTCTAATCACCATACTCAAATTATTCATTCCTAATCTTCTTTAAAATACCTCGAATCTCTTCTGATAATTCTTTCTGTTTTTCAGATAATATTTCAAATTCTCTTAATAAAGCACGAGTATCACAAGAACTATTTATCATAACTATTATAACAATCACAACCGTTCCTACAACGCCACCTAAAGTTACCCAATCCATAATGGAATACCCTTCTATCATGATTTTTCCTCCATTCTATCGTAAAAATATACTTAATCAACTTCACATTAACTATCTTCCTAATCATTGGCTTTTAAAAAGCAACCTATCCAGCTACCTTTTAAAAACCAACAATCAGCTCTAACAATCTCTTAACAGCACAAGGACGAGACCTAGCTGAGTGCGATTATTAAAAGATTAGTTATCACCTTTCATTGATTTTTTTACAAAATAAAAAAGCTGACTTAATTTCTTAAATCAGCTTAACCTATTACTTACATTTATATCTTTGCATGCTCTTATCTTCGCATACTAAATCTTCAATAACTTCTTCGTTACCTAGCACCCGCAACACCATGGATATATCCGCCTCACTACGTTTTCACCAATCGTTACCTTCACTCACTATATGAGTAGCACATTCCCAATGATTCATCTAGTCGGCTCACCAGACAAAGCCGAGCACGTATTTTCTCAAACTCCAACCCCACTTTGACAAAATAACTAAATTAAACTATAATTATACTGCTAGATATAATTATGTGTGTTATTCAGTTCTGCCTCGGTGGGATTGTCTGACGCACTTTTTATTTAATTTTCAAAGACCTATTTAAATCATTGCATCCATCTTACCGTTTACGAATACTTAACTAATCACCAATCACTTGTTAGATAAGATGGATATGATTTTCAACAGTTATTTAACTGTTAAATACATTATACAGTTGATTAACTGTATTGTCAATGGTTTTTTTGAAAAAAATTCAAAAATTTTTTAAAAGGACAAAATTATGTTCCCAGAACGCTTGAAATCCCTGCGATTAGAAGCTGGTTTAACCCAAAAGGAAATAGCTGAGAAACTAGAAATAAAGCAACAAACTTATGCACAATGGGAATCAGGACGAACTAAACCTAGAAGTGCAACTCTAAATAAATTTGCTGATTTTTTCAATGTCTCAACCGACTATCTTTTGGGGAACTCAAATCGTAAACGTAAAATTCCAGAGGGAGAAGAATTAGAAGAAGAAATAGACAGAGCTATTGATAACTCTGTCGGCTTTGAGGGAGAGCCTGTTTCCGACCATGACCGTGAGGTCATCAAAGAAGTACTAAGAAATTACTTTGAAAGTCAGAGAGACTAAATTTGCCTATGGATTTATCAACTGTTATCAGAGAAACTGAAAAGCTTGGTGTAACTATTCTTTTCTGCCCCTTCAAGACAACAAAAGGGAGACACCTGGTCACTCCTGACAACAAATTTATTTTGATAAATCAAAACTTATCTGACACAGAAAAAGTCAATGTTATTCTTCACGAAAAAGCCCATTTAATCAATCAAGATACTGAAAATCAGCTAATTCACGTTGCAACCTTCAGTCACCGTATAGAAGCAGTAGCAGAAGCTGATCGTATTGTAGATTTCATGAGTTTGATCAATAGAGAACTACCTATAGATGAAAGTTTCAATTATCATGATTTCATGAAAAAAGCCTATATTCCTGATAGATTTGAAAACATTGTTAAAAGAGAAGCAAATAAATTGTTCGAAGAAAACAGAGGCAGTAAAATTTGACAAATTTCTACAATTAAACTACAATAATAACGAAAAAGGCAGTTGCTTCAACAACTGCCCTTGTAGAACCGTTTAAGACGGTGGCATAACTAACCGTTAAAAAATAACCGTTAACTCGCCAAAGTTAGGACGGTTATTTTTTATTGCTCAATTTTATGATGACAACAACTAAGCCAATAAGAGTTAGTAGAAAACTACCAAATCCAAGCATCAGTTGCAGCGCCTCATAAACGGACAATACTTGCTCCTTTCTCTTTGGATTTTAGCACTTACTTTCATAAGCACCACCACCTTTCAGAAATTAGAGCCACCGTCTTAACTTCTCTACAGTTATTGATTATAACATATCCAAAACTAAATAAAAACGACTAGAAATTTCTAGTCGTTTTCAGATTCTTTAGCCTTCTTTATGGCTTCCTTATAGGCCTTACTATCTTTCTTGTAATAAGTCTCCTTATCATTTCTACTATAAACCGAACTTTCATCAACTGTCAGCTTTCCTGATTCGTCATGTGTATAAGGGAAAACATACTCTTTACCATGAGCAGAAATAGTTAATTGTTTTTTATCCTGGTCAATTTTAGTAATTGAATAATTAGTACCATCAACTTTAATTTTTCCACTATCACCATCAATTTTAACCGCTAATTGTTGAGAATCAGCCCCTCTAATCCAATAGTAACTTCCACTTAAGTCATCTTTTTTGGAACAAGAGGCCAATATGATAACCGCAAATCCAAGAGCCAGTAAACCAAATAATTTTTTCATAAGCAACCTCCTTTAAATGCAATTTCCTTTCTCATATTGTACCATTACACAAACTATATTATCAAATCTATTCCTACATTTTAAAAACTAAATGTTTAATAATCTAGTCTTTAAGATATATTCTCTTTGCCTAACTAAAAAATCACACTAATTCATAGTATGATTTTAAGTTTTAAGAAGATACTGTATTGTCTATTTTTTGACTTATCGAGATAAATTTTATCTAATTTAATTTATTATTTTGAAACAAAAAGAGTTTTAAATCAATCTTTCTGATGAATGTTTAACTTAAAAAATTATGTAGCAAGTCTTGCATATTCATCATAAGATTTTCGAGATTCCTTTCGTATCAAGGGTTTTACCCCTAAGGTTTTTAAAATGGTGACCAATCGTGACCACTTTTAGAAGTTGTCAAAGGCATTGGCGACTTCTTTTTGTTGTGATGGAAAAAGGTGGGAATAGACGATGCTGGTTGTGTTTATGGACGAATGTCCTAAACCAAATGTTCTTGCTCATCTGGTCCCTTAAGCTAGTGAGTTCCAGTTTTTTCAAATTCATGAAAAACTGGGGATAATAACGGCCACTTTGCCATTATACCATGTTTGATTATTATTTTGAAATGCTTGTCGAGCTCTGTTGATAATTGGAAGGTACCGGGCGTGCTGTCATCAGCTCTTGGATTGAGTTGATGCAAGGGCTTGCATATTCTTTGGCTTGTATTATAATAGATGAGAAATAAATTTTTACACTCTTCGAAAATCAAAACTATCCGTCGTTAACTCGTTTTGCCGTACGTCAGTACAGCCTGCAGCTCGTTGCCTCGGCAACCCTTGATTTTCATTGAGCTTTAGAAAGAAGTGCCCTATGTCAAAAATTGAAACAAGTTTTACGGACAAGTTGTTTGCCGACTTTGAAGCTAATCTCAAGCTTCGGACGGTTGAAAATGCTGTCAGCCATGCTGGTCTGCTCAAGTCTTTAGAAAAACGTGAGGCTAGTCAGAATAATGACTTTGCCTACTCGATTGATTTGACCAAGGATGAGGTTGCCAACCAAAAGCAATCCGGTCGTTGCTGGATGTTTGCGGCCCTCAACACCTTCCGCCACAAATTGATTTCAGATTTCAAGCTGGAAAATTTTGAGCTCTCTCAGGCCCATACCTTCTTCTGGGACAAGTATGAAAAGTCTAACTGGTTCTTGGAACAAATCATTGCTACAGCTGACCAAGAACTGGGCAGCCGCAAAGTTAAGTTCCTCCTGGATGTTCCGCAACAAGATGGGGGACAATGGGATATGGTTGTCGCCCTCTTTGAAAAATACGGGGTCGTACCAAAATCCGTTTATCCAGAATCTATTTCATCTAGCAACAGTCGTGAACTCAACCAGTATCTCAATAAGCTCTTGCATCAGGATGCTCAAATCCTGCGGGAATTGATTGCAACTGGTGCTGATGAGGTGGTGGTTCAAGCTAAGAAGGAAGAACTCCTGCAAGAGATTTTCAATTTCTTGGCTGTTAATCTGGGTTTACCACCCCGTAAGTTTGACTTTGCTTATCGCGATAAGGATGATAACTATCACAAGGACAATGGCATTACTCCTCAGGAATTTTACCAAGAGTATGTTGGCCTCAAGCTGGACGATTATGTATCCATCATTAATGCTCCAACAGCCGACAAGCCTTATGGGAGGTCCTATACGGTAGAATTACTGGGTAATGTCCTTGGTAGTCGTCAAGTTCGCTATCTAAATCTGGATATGAAACGCTTCAAGGAATTAGCTATCGCCCAACTGAAGTCTGGTGAAACCGTTTGGTTTGGTTCAGATGTTGGTCAATTTAGCAACCGCCAGTCAGGTGTTATGGCTGCTGACCTTTACGACTTTGAAACTGCTCTGGATATTGATCTCAAGCAAGATAAGGCTGGCCGTTTGGATTACAGCGAAAGTCTCATGACTCACGCCATGGTTCTGACCGGTGTTGATTTGGATGCCCAAGGCCAACCCATTAAATGGAAGGTTGAAAATTCTTGGGGTGAAAAGGTTGGTAAGGATGGCTACTTCGTAGCTACCGATGCCTGGATGGACGAATATACCTACCAAATCGTTGTCCGCAAGGAATTTTTGACCAAGGAAGAATTGGCTGCCTATCAAGCTGAACCAAAGGTACTGGCACCTTGGGACCCCATGGGAGCCTTGGCAAGCAAATAAGGCTCTTTGAACATCTCGAATCAGATCAGCAAACAAATCTAAGGTTTGATTTGAAAAATCTTGGCTTGCAAGGCTAGCGGTTTTTGCAATCAGGCAATGTCTCGTTAGTAGCTGATATTTTTTTCTATCTCTGTTTCCTGATTTGTATTGAGTATAAATTAAAAGATCCTAGAGGATTGTAGTGACCCCAAAAAGTTGGACATAATAGTTTAAGTAAAGGATTGCGTTCTGTATTGCACAGGACTCAGTC